>ERZ1673752.150-NODE-150-length-126779-cov-17.894322_pt1 | contig 126779 bp, 115 predicted proteins | sample MGYA00580195_ERZ1673752 | MGnify/ENA primary metagenome ERZ1673752 (study PRJEB41218, sample SAMN15661744) | gut metagenome | host: Homo sapiens | place: Canada: London | collected 2015-08-20/2019-03-30 | study: EMG produced TPA metagenomics assembly of... | reverse complement strand
GCCTGCTCATAGTACCAGCATTTGAATTTCAGCATATCCAGAGTGCGGTTCATCTTCGCCAGTCCCCGTAAGGGCGACGAGCAGAACTGTTAAAGTGGCTGTAACAATGGGTTATGTTTTTACTTTCTAATCCTATCCGCTTTTTTCGCTCCATTTGGCAAAAAAACTTATGCGGCAGTACTGAAATCTTTATCCCAACTCGACATCCAGCACCATCATCACGCCGAATCCAAACATGGTCAGCATTGCGGTGCTGGTGCGGAATGAGCCTATCCAAAATCAGCAGGAACAGGAAGCCAAAAGACGATAACAGCGGGAACAACCGCAGAAAAGAGCTGACGTGCTTGGTAGGGTCTTGATAGTGGGATTGCTCCGGCAGGAAGGAGAAGCGGATACGCTTGGTATTTCGCCACCACAGCAGGTCAATGATGACAAGATCAAACCCTCCCAGCCCTTCGCCCAGAGTCAGGAAAAACCAAAAGGCTGTTACAAAGCTATTCAAGTCGAGGATATTTTTCAATGCCAACCCTAAAACAGAAAACACGACTGTAAAAAGAAGCAAATTGGCAAGCAGGATAGCTATGATGGATTTCTCCTGCGGTGCAGCTTTCCCCAGCACCGGATGTTCTCATACCGCCTTCTGGACGGCATCGGGATAGGAACGGAGTCCGGCAAGATTTTTCCTGTCCGCACCCGTGCCAAGGAAGCAGATAAACCAGTAAAGAAAGTAAAATGCAAAAGTGACGATCAGTTTCATATCAGGTCCTCTTTTTGTATCCGCAGTCGCAGTAAGGACCGCCGGAGGCGAGCGTGTACTGCCGCACAAAGTCAGTTGCGCCGCCTGCCTCGCTCATGGTGTAGTCCAGACGGCACAGCGCAGGAGTGAGGTCATATAGCCCCAGCTTTTTCATCAGCACACAGATGCCGCATTTGGTAAAGCGTCCCTCGTAGCCGCTGCCGTCGGGATATTCGTAAAAGTCCATGTTCCACGAATAGGGGTTTCGGTCGGCGGCTCTCTGCGCAGCGGTGGCTTTCATGGCAGCAATGTCCTTTGCGGTAAATTTGCTTTTTCCGCTCCTGCGGCAAAACCATTGCATCGGCTTTGTCATCATGGCGTTAGCGTAGTAGACGGTCAGCCGCTCTGTATCCGGGCGCTTCGGCATGGAGAGAATGAACGCACCGATCATCGCACAGTTGACGAGGTTCATCTTGAACCGGTCGTCCTTTTCAAATTCGGGCAGCTCGGAGATAATTTCCCTGTATTTCGGCTTTGCTTTTTTCGTGATGGCTTTTGCGGTGTCCGTATCATAGCCGAATACCGCTGTCAACTGGTTTCGGAAGGACGGCACAAACAGCGTCCACATACCGAAAGGCATTCCTATGTATTTCATATCGCAGCCTCCTTCCATGATTCAATGGTGGCGGTGATACGCCGGTCAATATCCACACGAGCCGATTTGCATTCTTTCGGGTGCTTCTTCGCACTCTGAAATGCCATTTTCACAAACAGACCCGAACCAACAGGCAGCATGATCTTTATCAGACCTTCGGGGAAAACAAAGTGCGTAGCATAAGGATATATCGCTGTTTCTACCTCGCAGGTGTGTGGGCGTTCTGCCAATCGTTTTTTCATGCGCCGAATGTATTTCGCTGTGTCCCACAGCACATCATCCTTTGCGCCAATGAGCAGGAGCTTCCCCTTGATATTTTCCACCTTGATAAATTCGGCATCTGTAATAGGATGTGCCTTTTCGGAATCGTCAAAAAGTTTCCATGAGTTGACCATATCGCCGGTACGCTTGGTTTCGGCGGCAATGCACTGCCAATACTGCGGGTGTTGATAAACAAATGGCATATAAGGCAAAGGCTCTCCTCGGTAAGAAAAGAGAGATTCACCCTCAATAGGCCATTCTTTGCAACCGTCTTTCTTGCCTTGCATGAATCCCTGCCAGATAAAATCGCTGGGTGTCATGCCGATGGTCAGGGTAATATCCGCAAAGTAGGATGCCGCTGTCAACGCCAGTGTACCCGTTGTAGATGCACCCACAATACCGATTTTGTGGATACCGTGGTTTTTTAGCCAGTTAATTGCTGTTTCCACACGCTCCAATGGATAGTTGTGATGACCATAATCCTTTTTTGCCGGGGACATGGTGAGGACATGGATGTCCTGCTTCAAAAGCCATTTCACGCAGGAACGAGCCATATAATCTTCCGGGTCATCCCCAATCATGGTGATCATGGCACAATCAGATGGCGTTTTACACGCCCAATATGCACCGTAAAAGCCATCTGTTTCAACGTCAAAATGGATGTGTTTCATAATGTATTCCTCCTTACAGCAGCATTCCGATCCCCGCAAGGATTATGGAAATCACCGCCATACCAACTGTACCGGCAAGCCATTTTCTGTATTTGTCAGTTTTTGAGATGTACGGCATCAGATCCTCCGTCCCCGGAATCACCCACGCCTTGGTATGTCCGACCCAGTAGCCGTCAATGCCAAACCGGTCAATTAGATTCATAACGGACAGGATGACGAAGCACTGCCAGAATACAGTCAAAAATCCACTTGCGCCATTGAGCGTATACACGCATAGCCACACATACGCTATATAAATCGACAGGCAAACAATTTTCAACACGATGGCTTTTCGCCTGATTCTTTCTTTTGTAGTCAGTCCCAGTTCAATGCATCGCTGCTGCACCGTGTCACTATAAAGATGCACCATTCCGACAGCGCCCTTGCGGATGCCGATGGCACAGACCAATACCAGCAATGCGCCCAATCCTAATCCTTCCAAAATCACTTGCAGTAACATTATGTATTCCTCCTAAATCCAGCCTCATCCACATATTCGGGGTGCTCTTTCAGATATTCATCCCTGTCTCCGCAGATGCTATAATCGCACTTACAGCCGTCCGCACAGGTTGTCATTCGCACCAACCGTGCGTGGAGCAGCTCCATAGCAGCATAATCGGGATTGCAGATGGCAGGCATAACTTCCAATAGGTCATGCTGTTTGGCAAATTCCGCAATGGGGCAGGCAGTAAACTCGTAATAGATGGGCTGATTCTTCTTTCCCCCAAGATCCGTGCGCCAGTCCGAGAGATATTCCACATACTGCCGCTGCGCCCACAGCAAAGTGCAGGTGTTTCATTGCTTTCCCGCCATGATATCCTTTACCAACTGCGCCCAGCGCTCTGGATAACAGCCCAGCAGCTCCTCGTGCTGCAAGTCCTGCTCGTGAATAACTGGGTTTGCAAAGTGCCGTTCATAGCGTTTGCGGTATTTCTCGCCCATTTTGAGCGCATAGAAAATATGGATCTCTGTTCCCGGAACGTCGATCTTGTCCGGTAGCGGGGTGACGAGATCGGAATAGAACTGATTCTTGCAGCTCTGCATGGTCACATAGGGCCGTGCACCGCCAAACATATCCATGAACGCCTGCACATAGCTGCTCGTTTCCGCCTTTCGCTTCTCAAGGCACTTTTGGAGGAGGCGGCTTTTAAACTGCCCGTCCCGAAGCAGCGGATAGATCAGCGGCAGCAGCAGATTTGTTTGCAGCTTTGCCACAAACGGGGATGCCTGATCAAGGTCGGAGCTGCCGAGGATGCCATAGGCTATATGAACCCTCTGCCGCGCCGCCAGCAGTCCAACGAACGAGCCGCCCAGCGAGTAGCCATAAGCCGCACAGATGCGGCCGCCGCAGTTCTCCCGAATATATGCCTCGATTTTTTCCGTTTCCTTTATCATGCCGGAAAACTCCGTGCGTTCCGTTTCGTCAAAGCCGTCGTAGCTGACGCAGAGGACACGGACGGTATCGGACAGCAGCGGGATAACTTTTCCAAAGTTGCTCTTCCAGTGGCAGCAGATGCCGGGAAGCAGCAGGATGACCGGGGCAGTTTCTGCGCCGAAGGAATAGATTTTCATCTCCCCACTCCCTTCAGAAAACCGCTTTTTGCCATTTTTTCTGTGTCGTCCGATTCGTCATAGGCATCATAGGGCGCAGACGGGTCATGTGCTCTCTTTTTGAACGGGGAGCACAACGCTTCTCTGTGTGCAAACGCAAATTCAAAATTGTCCGTCCAGCCGGTGTGGCCGGTGAGAAACACCGGGTGAAGTCCACGGCTTTGCAGCTTCTGTTCCAAAGCCGCCAGCGATTTCACCGCCAGCTTGTTATCCTCTGCCAGAGCGGAGATAAAGCTGTATCCACCGTCCGCACCGAACCAGATGGTGTCACCGGTGAACAGGTATTTGTCATCAATAAGATAGACCATATGCCCCCAGGTGTGGCCGGGGACGAGAAGGCACTCGATCCTGATCCCGTCGATGTCCAGAACCTGCCCCTCTGTAAGTAGCACCTTCTCATTGTTGATAGTGACCTGCGGCAGCCTATAGAGATGATAGATCACCTTGCGGCGGACTTCTCCGGTAAGGTAACGGTTTTCAATCTCACCAATGTAGAGCTTTGCATCCCTGAACAGGCCGGGGCTGTCCGCCTCTACTGCACCTACATGGTCGGTGTCCTGATGGGTGATGAGGATGTGCCGGATGGACTTGGGATCGATCTCCAGCCAGCCCATTTTTTCTTCCAGACGGTCGTAATTGTACCCGGCATCGATCATGATGGTGGTGTCGCCCTTGCGATAGAAAAAGATGTTGGCCACCCACTCCCGCACGCAGGCCACGTGCTCATCCACCCAGCCCGTGTTCAGGGGCTTGAAGATCTCCTTGCTCCGGTACATCTTGCTCATGGCTTTTCTCTGAAACTCGGTCGCTTTCTTTGACATGGCGCATCCTCCTCACTTTTATAACGCAAATCTATTTTTAGATTATCTCATTCTTCAATTTCTCAGCAAGCAGCGCCGGATGGTTGAGGATATCCCCGTGTCCAAAATCCGAAAAGCACTGAACTGTCAGTTTTGGGTAAACCATCCGCAGCTTTTCAATGGCTTTTTTCATATGCCCCTCCCGCTGCCCATACCAGCAGGCCATCTCCGCGTCCGGCTGAGGTTCCGGCATACAGCGGTACAGGTACAGTCCAATCTTCCATGTGGCATAAACGGATTCCAGACTGACATGGTCCGGTATCCTATCCAGCATAGTTTGCATGCCTGCTTCCGTCTGCCCCATGAAGCGCAGCGCCCATGCGGGCATTTTCTTTGTTCTCGCCGTCTGATACTGCTTTTGGGGCATTATTCTCAGAATCAACGGGTTCCAAATGCCAAAATCCAGATATTCCGGCCCGCTGAGAATCATCCTGCGAATTTGGATGTTTTTCGACGCTTTCAGGTATACGGCCGGTCCGCAGCCGAGGGACTCCGCATAAAGCGCATCCAGCGTACCATCGCAGTTCTGGCTCAGATAGTCCTCCAGCTTGTCAGCCTGTTCCTGTGCCGTAGTATAGGTCGTTTTTCCGGTACCGTCGAAGCCGTCAAAGCTGACGGCATAAACATCAAATTCTTCTTCCAGCAGCGGAATCACATCTTCAAACTGCCGCCAGCACATCAGATTTCCGTGCAGCATCATGATCTTTTTTTCGACCGGATTGCCAAAACGTTTGATTTCCATTTTGCTTTCTCCTTTACAGCAGCATTCCTTATTCCTTCTGTTTTTTCCCCATCACACACAGCCAGCTTTTCTTTTTGTGTATCTGCACCTCGTAAAAGCCTGCCTGCTCCAGATACGCTTTTAACTCAATGTCTTTGTAGATGGTCATGCCGCCGATGATTTCCGTCCACTTCTCGTCCTTATCCGTGTCGCCGTTGCTCTCGTTGCAGATGAGAAATGTTCCGCCGGGCTTCAGTACCCGGTAGACTTCCTGAAAGCATTTCGGCAGACCCGGCCAAAAATAGACGGTTTCAAAGGCAGTGACAACATCGAATTTTTCATTTTCAAAGGGCAGCATCGCAACGCTGGCTTCCAGTACACGGCAATGTCCCTCCGCAATTGTCTTTGCGTTCAGCTTTTTAGACTTCTCTACGCTGACGGAGGAATAGTCGATACCGGTCACAGTTCCATTCGGGCACTTTTTCAGCAGCCTTTTGATGTTTGCCCCGCCGCCGCAGCCGCAGTCCAGCACGTTGGCATCCGGCGAAAGATGCAGAAATTCAAGTCCCCATGATGCCACAGGTGTATGCCCAAGATTCATCATGGAAGCCATGATTCTGCCACCAAGTCCTACAGGTTTGCGGGTGTTCTCAAAAAATGACATTCTCCTTCACTCCTTTTCCAGAACGATGATCTTATTGGAAATATTCCGCACGGCGGGCAACTTGTCCAGTAACTTGTAAATTGGCGCAAACGCCGCCATTCCTTCGCAAAGACTGTGTTCTTCGACAAATCGGAAGTCCGGCAGCAGCGCCGCAAGAGCCGAACCGTTCTTCACGCCCCAGGTGAATTTTGCATGGCTGCCCTCAATGGACTTTTCCTTGAAGCGCTTCACGATCATCGGGTTCATTGTTTCCACAAATACTGTGGCTTTCTCAAAGCAGCTGGAAATCACTGCAAAAATCTGCTGCACATCTTTTGTGTTCAGGTACATGGTCAGCCCTTCAATGACGATCAGCACCGGCACAGTCTGCTCGCTGATTTCGCCTCCCCAATCGTCCATGGCGGACATTGCAATCTGCGAAATTGTGCCGCTTTCCGGCAGGAGCTTCTCCCGCACCACCACCGTCTCCGGCAGATCGAGGTTATACCAATGCGAGTAACCAGACATCCGATAGCACCGGGTGTCCAGCCCGCAGGCGATATTGACGACCACCGCACCTGAATGCGTCGAAAGCCACGATTTTGTCAGCTTATCCAGCACAATGGTGCGGGCAATAACGCCGCTGTGCATGGCAGTATCCTTGTCGGCAAGGGAAAAATCGTAGTCCAGCTTCCGGATGATTTCCTCCGCTTTTGCATCGTGAATGGTGCCGCGGCCCCGACTCTCTTTCGCTCTTGCATAAACGGTTTGCAGCATGGTCTCCGGCACGCCGGAGAGCTTGATTTTTTCTTTCATGTCATACTTCCTCCGCTTGTAAAGTCAGAAATTTTTCCGCATACCGGCAGAATTTCCCCGGATGCACCATCACCAGCTCCGCGTGAGCCATCTTGGGGATGCCATGAATGCGCGTCTGGGGGAAATAGCCCTTGATGAACCGGATATCCCGCCTGCGATCCTTCTTTTCGTCATCACCGTACCAGTAGGTGATCTTTGTGCCAATTTTCGCTGGGAGCTTCGGAAGCGCATAGTTGTTGGCAGACCAGAATATGCTACGGATCGTTCGGTCTGAAAAGGTTTTCAGATAGGCTGCCATGGCGTCGTATTCTTTTTTAGGGTCATGCCCTGCTGGGGTAAACCGTTTCGGCGGAAAAGCCGCTTCCAGTACCTTTCGGCTGTTTGCCGCCATTTTGAAAGACAACACATCCCGCGCCAGCAGCAGCTTTCGCACCAAGAAGGGCAGCTGATAGGGTGTGATCCCGCCGTCAATGATGGCTCGGCCGATGGGCATTTCTCCCAATGCCAGCATACGGGTCAGACAGGCTCCGCCCATGGAACAGCCATAGGCCCCGTCCAGTTGTGAGATGCCGCAGCTTTTCAGGTAAGAGATCACCGCATCCACAGTCTGCTCCACGGAGGTGAAGTCCCCGGGGTACTCCGGCTGATGGCCGTCATACACCACCTGAAAAACGTGCCAGCTCTGAGATAGCTGTGCGATCGTGTCGGCAAAAGCCCACACCGGCTCTGCCGTGCAGGGGAAAAACAGCAGCGTCCGCCCATGTTCCTGCCCGTGTTCCAATATCTGCATGGTTCATCCCTCCGATTTTACGCACTCTGTGTAAGCCAGCGGAAATGAGGCTTTCAGCACGGTGCTTTTCTGCACCGTCCAGCCGTTTTTCCGCAGAAATTCCAGATATTCTTCGCTCGTCCACTTGCTGTGCAGTGGAAAGCCCGCCAGCTTCATGAAAAATGCCTTGACCTTGCCGAAGAAAGAATTATCCGCGTGGGTGAAGGTCGGCGCAACCAGAACGCCGTCGTCCCTCAGCACCCGGCAAATTTCGGAGAGAGCCTTCTCCGGCTCCGGCACAATATGCAGGGCATTGGCTACGATCACCACGTCAAAGCTTTCGTCGGCATAGGGGAGGTGAAACATATCCTGCACCGAAAAGTGCAGCTTCGCAGATTGATTATCCCGCCGCGCTTCTGCGATCATCTCCGACGATGCATCCGTGGCCTCGATATGATTGACGCTGCTCACGATATTTTTGGCAATCGATCCCGTGCCGGTGGCCAACTCCAGCACCGTTTTGTGCCGCACCACAGGGCGCAGCAGCTCGTATAGCCGCTCGTAAGCTGCCGCATCCTTGCGCATGAAGCGGTCATAGATTTTCGCCGTGCGATCCCAAAATGTTTTCTTCATAATAACACTTCCTGCCTTAAAATTAGCTTTGACTAACTAACGACCTTTTGAAAAGCCGCCATTCGGCAGCTTTTCGATTTACTCAAATAATTCTTTGCAAGCACCATGCACCAGCGTTTCCAACACCTGTGGATACAAATTGCCGATTTCACCCTGATGGGAGACGGTTAAGATCAGCCCTCGTATAGTTGCAATAGCCAACTCGACACCACCATTCGGTATAAGTCCACTGTCCGCCAAAATCTGACGGATGTGTACCTCGTCATTATGATAGTGGTCGGCTTTGATGTCAGCCGGTATTCGCCGCAGCAGATACTCCGCATCATTTTCAATAAACATCATGGCTTTGGTGTCGGAAAGATATTTACAGGTAGCCAGAATGATTTTTGCAGTCCGCTCTGTTGGAGGGATTTCTACATTATCCTGCAAGGCTTTCTCCGCTACGGCATACGTTTCCGCATGAATATTTTCCAGCACAGCAAAGAACAGCAACTCTTTAGAAGGGAAGAACTTATAGAATGAACCCTTTGCAATGCCCACCGCTTCCGTGAGCTGTTCCACCGATGTTTTCCGCATCCCGATGGTCACGGCACAACGCAGCGCTTCGTCTAACAAATCCTTGCGGATCATTGCATTTTTCTGTTCTGTAAACGCCAAGTGATAATCTCCAAAACGATTTGATCATTTTTGTTCTTTCAGTCATAATTGTACTCTTTGTATTTGTCCCTGTCAACCAGAACCGCTACAGCACTTAAGAAGTTGGTAGGTGCTGTTAGATATCGTTTTGCGTATCCTGAAATAGAAAAATCTTTGAAACTTACAGGTGCGAATAAAAGCATCTTGTTGAAGACGCTGCGTGCTGTTATTGGAACGCTTGATCCTACATTATCATAGAGATTATCCGTCAAATCAGGCAATAATCATAGAGATCGAACCGGAAATGATCCGTATAATTAGTTTTCCAGGCATTGATCGCTCTATCCCGATGCGTGTGATTGAGGCAGGGGAACGTTTTTCATCAAGATATTATCGGAATAAGCGTCTGGGAGAGTTCCTGAAGGAACTGGAATTGTCAGAGGGTAAATCAACCGGAATACCGACCATACAGGAAGAACTGCGGAAAAACGGATCTCCAAGAGCAACATTTACCACAGATGAGGACAGGCGTGCAGTGACGGTGGAGATACCGATTCATCCAGCGTTTCTGGAAAAACCATCGATTGGGGATGGAAATAGTGATGTTTCATCAATGAAATCATCGTTTGACAGTAACAAAACCATTGATTCATCAACAAAACCATCGTTTGATGAAGATAAAGTTGATGTTTCATCTGCAAAACCATCGATTGGTGCAACGGATCAGACAAGAACTATATTTGAAGCAATAGTATCTAATATGAATTGTAAGGATAGAGTAAAAGTTAATATTCGGCTTTTATATGAGACAGTTGGAGATAATATATTTGGACGTAAAGATATTATAGAGATAGTTGGTTTGTCCCCAGCTCCGGCAGGAGATATGATCAAAAAGATGCACGCAGCTAACTGATCGAACCTGTCTCTGGGCATGGAAAAGGCAAATACAAGTTCCTATGATATATGATAGCCGAGGCTATCAACCTAGAATAAAAAGGCCATGCAGTTCCCTGCACAGCCAATAGGTGTATTATGTAGTAATGAGGCTTAGTGGGTTTGTAACGCATTTGCAACAAACAATGCAGAGAATCCCGTAAATACGCCACTTCTCCACTATGCAAACGATAATTTCAGTTCTCAAAGAGATAATTCAACAGAATATCAGAAAAGAGCAAATTTTCCCGAAAACATCGAGTTTTCGGGGATTTCTTTATATTCCGATAAATCTATCAGACACCACAAACACACAAAAAAATCTGACGGTAGATATGCAAGCATATCTATTCGACAAATACCGCGATAACGAGATTACAATCTCGTCCAGAAACAACAGCAACAAACAAGAGAGTATGTAAATCTTATTCTAGATAAAATGAAAGATATGGTGGATTTTGGGGTTAGTGTCAAAACAGCAGCTGATATTAACCAATTAATCAGAAATCGCAAAAAATGGATAGAATGCATGAATTATCGCGAAATTGCATTTTTGTCCCGGTGATTCCCCTGCTGCTTGTGGTCGGCATCAGTCTCCTGTTATGTACGGTGATTACCTGGATGGTTCTGGAGAAGAAAGGAACGATTGTGGAGAGAATGAAGGGGGAGTGATTGAGCAGTATGCAGACGAACAGGAACTGGCTGCACTGTGAGCCTTGTCCATGCTGGATAGCCAGTTTATAATACACTTCCCGGGAAAGCCGGGCGATAGATGAAGCCTATCCGCTCTGGTGAAAAGGTAAGAGTTACAAATTATTTTTTATAATTCAGAAGCGCTACAATGGGTAAGGTCATAAAATCACCATGAATTCTTGGTATGTACTCATAAGCGTCCCCCTTTTCTGACAGGAATCGTACGGAGTGAACAGTAACCTGAGAAGTGCAATCAGCATAGAGTGTAAATGTTGTGAAAAAATGATAAAAATAAATATAAATACATAAAAAAAATGGTTAAAATGACTAAGGTATGATAGAATAATAGAAAACAAAAAAGCCGTTGCACACGACTTTTTTATGCCGCACCCTGCGGCGCCAGAAGGCGGTTTCGGGTTTCCCCTTATTTGAACTCGTCTTGTTAATACATGATTACCATAGCATCAGAAATTTCAAATGTCAATATATTTTGGAGGCTTTTTTATGAATTCTGATAAAAGAGAAGATTATTATGTGGGATTAGATATGGGTACGGGATCATTGGGTGGTGCTGTTACGGATACACAGTATCATCTGTTGAAAGTAAAAGGAAAAGATTTTTGGTTTGTAAGGGAATATGAAACTGCAAAATCCCAATTAGACAGAAGAACCCATCGGATCGCAAAAAGAAGGTTACAGCGTCATAAGGCGAGGATCGGATTGATCCGGTCATATTTTGCAGAGGATGTACTGAAACATGATCCACTGTTTTATATTCGACAGGATAACAGCAAATATTACCAGGAAGATAAAGATGCCAGACTGACTACAAAAGACAGCCTTTTTGCAGACCCGGGTTATGGAGACAAAGAATATCACGATGACAAAGAATACCCTACGATTTTTCATCTGCGGCAGGCACTTTTAAGAGATCAAATAAAAGACGAAGAGAGATATTCACGCTTCCTGTATCTGGCGATTATCAACATGTTCGAACATCGTGGACACTTTCTTTTGAATACAGAATCCAGTGATCTGAATGCAGATATGATAAAAGATGTAGGTGAACTGGTGATGAATGCTATCTGTGGTGTTTCGGAATATGGTTCGGTTACCTATAAGGAAATCATAGAAATTCTGGAAGATAAGAATATTTCAAGGACTGCTAAGAAGGATCAGATAGCATCTAAAGTCGATATCAAAAAATCGGAGAAAGCACAGATGGAACGGATCAAATGCCTGTGCGGTATGGAAGCAGATGCCAGAGTCATGTTTGAACTCGAGGCAGATGAAAAGATTAAGATCGCATTTCAGCAGGCTGCTTTTGAAGATGAGAAAGAAGAAATCGAAGTTGCGATTGGAGAAGACCGCTATCTGATCATAGAAAATATGAAACAACTGTATGATTACAGTCAGCTGCAGTCTGTATTGAATGGATTCGATTATCTTTCAGACGCCAGAGTGCAGATGTACGAAAAACATAAAGAAGATCTGCATCTTTTGAAAAAGGTATATAGAAAAAATCTGGATCGGGAAATGTATGATAGGATGTTCCGCTCAGGAGAAGAGGGAAGTTATTGTGCGTATTCCAATTCCACGAATTCAGTGGATTCTCTGGCAGAAGCGAAAAAGTACAGAAGAAATATGAAAAAAAGAAGCCAGAAAGATCTCTATGACAGGATCAAGAAAGATCTGAAAGAGGTTCATGACGCGGATGCAGATGCTATTCGCAAAGAGATGGAATTAGAACGTTTTCTGCCCAAGCAGATTACCGGTGCAAATGGAATCATTCCAAACCAGGTACACCGAAAAGAATTAAAGAAAATTCTTGAAAATGCAGAGCACCATCTCGATTTTCTAAAAGAAAAAGATGAAAGTGGATATACGGTATCTGAGCGGATCCTGATGCTGTTTTCCAGTAACATTCCATACTATGTCGGACCTGTAGGCAGCGGATCAAAAACAGGATGGGCAAAGATACAGGAATCAGGACAGGTATTACCTTGGAATATGGAACAGAAGATTGATATGGAACAGACTTCAGAACGTTTTATCACGAATCTCATCCGGGAATGTACGTACCTTTCCGGAGAAAAAGTCTTGCCAAAGCAGTCTTTATTATATGAGAGCTATTGCGTTCTCAATGAAATTAATAATTTACGCATTCATGGAAAACGAATCGTACCGGAATTAAAACAGGATATCTACAGGGAAGTATTCCAGGGCGCCAGACTGGGAAAGAAAGTTACAAAAAAGAATATTTGCACATATTTGATAAACAGAGGACTGATTACGGAAGAATCTGAAGTTTCAGGTATTGACAAAGAGATCAATGCGTACTTGCCATCTTATGGAAAAATGTATGGCGTTTTTGGAGAACGTCTGAGAGAAGAAGCAGTTCAAGAGATAGCAGAAAAAATTATTTATTACGGAACCATCTATGGGGATGCCAAGGCGATGTTCCGAAAAAAACTGAATCAGTATGTTTCTGACGGATGGATGACAGAATCCCAGGCAAAGCGAGTTTCCGGTTATAAATTTAAGGACTGGGCAAGACTTTCCAGAAGTATGTTATGTCTGAGCGGATGTGATAAAAGCACAGGTGAGAAAATTTCTCTGATCCGGGCCATGTGGGAACATAATCTGAACTTTATGGAGTTAATCTACAGCGAAGATTTTACTTTTCAAAAAGAACTGGAAGAGAGAAGAAAAGCGTTAGGAAAAACCTTGCAGGAATTTCAATTTGAAGATCTGGACGAGTACTATTACAGTGCACCTGTGAAACGTATGATCTGGCAGGCTGTTCAGGCATTAAAAGAAATTACGCAGATCATGGGACATAATCCAAAACGTATCTTTATTGAGATGACTAGAACAGAAGAAGAAAAAGGAGAACAGGGAAGAAAGAATTCAAGAGAAAAACGTCTGTTAAAATTGTATGAAAGCATCAGGGACGAAAGAAACTGGGCCGCAGAAATAAAAAATGCAAATGCATCCGGAAAATTAAACAGTAAAAAAATGTATCTTTATTATCTGCAGATGGGAAGGGATGTATATACGGGAGAACCCATTGATATTGAAGATCTATTTGATGACAGCAGATATGATATCGATCATATTTATCCAAGAAGCTTGACAAATGACAATAATATTGAAAATAATCTTGTTCTGGTGTCAAAAACAATCAACCAGAACGAGAAAAAGAATGATTATCCGCTCCCGGAAAAGGTCAGAACGAATAAAAAAGTCCGGGATCTGTGGCATACATTTCATAAAATGGGATTTATGAATGATGAAAAATACAATCGCCTGACATCCACGGAACGTCTGTCAGAAGATCAGCTTGCCGGATTTATCGCAAGACAGTTGGTAGAAACTGCACAGGGAGCAAAAGGAATCGCAGAGCTTCTGAAGGCGATGCTACCGGGAACGGATATTGTATATGCGAAGGCAAGAAATGTATCTGACTTCAGAAAAGAATACAAGATGCTAAAAAGCAGATTAGTCAATGATTATCATCACGCACAGGATGCATATTTGAATATTATCGTAGGAAATGTTTATTTTATGAAATTCACCAGAAATCCTATGAATTTTGTAAAGAAAGAAGCAAGACGTGAAGGCAGAAACTATGATTATAATCTGTACAAAATGTACAGTAAAGATATCATAAGAAATGGAGAAAAAGCTTGGATCGCAACAAGCGAACAGGGACCGGGAACGATTCGTCAGGTAAAGGAAACGATGGGAAGGAATACGCCGATCATTACAAGACAGGCATTTGAACAGAGGGGAGAATTGTTTAATCTTCAGCCGGTTGGAAAGTATTCTGCTAATAAGGATAATTATGTTCCACTAAAAATATATGATGAAAAAATGCAGGACGTATGCAAATATGGTGGTTACACTTCTCTGAATCCTTCCTATTTTATCTTTATAGAACATGGACCGGAAAAAAAGAGAAAGAAATGTTTTGAAGTGATACATAGCTATTATGCTGCTCAGATAAAAACGGAAAAGGATTTGATTGATTTTCTGCTACAAAAAGGCTATAAAAATCCAAGAGTGATAAATGACGGGATAAAAAAGAATGCACTCATAAAATACAATGGATATTTCTTATACATTATTGGAATGGATGCAAGAAAAAATATTGAATTTTCCAATGCAACAGCAATGTGCTTGAAGAATAAATATATACAATATGTTTGCAAGCTGGAAAAAATGAATAAGGCGATTTTGTTATCAGAAAAACAGAAAACAAATTTACACTGGGATGAAAGAATCACCTGTGAAAGCAATCTGGAACTGTACAGAGAACTTACAGAAAAACATTTGCATTCCATCTATCAAAGACATCCAAGAAGCATAGGAAAGTGTCTTGCAGAGGGAGAAGGAGCATTTAAGCTTCTTGATATCGAAGAACAGGTGAAGATCTTATGTGATATCGTTCAGTATACATCCTTTCAGAGAGGAGTCTTCTCATTGAAAGTTCTTGGAGGACCCAAAGAGGTAGGAAGAATCCGAATATCCGGAAATATGACAGAGGCAAAAGAATGTAAACTTATCAATTATTCGATTACCGGTATGTATAAAACAGAAATGGATTTACTGAAAAAATAAGGGAGGGATAAGTATGAGCTGGCGGACGGTGATCATATCCAGCACGGCGAAGCTGGATTACCAGATGGGATATCTGGTGATCCGAAAAGATGATGTGACAAAGATTCATCTTTCGGAAATTGAAACAGTAATGATAGAATCCACATCGGTGTCACTGACCGCGACCCTCTTATGTGAGCTGACAAAGAAAAAGATCAAAGTGATTTTCTGTGATGAAAAGAGAAATCCTTCGTCAGAACTCATCAGTTACTATGGAGCGCATGATACCTCATTAAAAGTCAGGAATCAGATTGCATGGAACGATGATATAAAAAAACATGTATGGACAGAAATTGTGGCGGAGAAAATACGGATACAGGCGTTGCATCTGCAGCATTGGAAACGAGAGGAAGCAGATCTGCTTTATCAGTATATCAACGAAATAGAATTTGGGGATGTTACGAATCGGGAAGGGCATGCGGCGAAAGTTTACTTTAATGCTCTGTTTGGTATGGATTTTACCAGAAGTGCGGAAAATGTTACGAATGCTGCGCTGAATTATGGTTATTCACTGCTGTTGTCAACATTTAATCGCTGCGTGGTGGCCAATGGGTATATCACACAGCTGGGGCTTTTCCATGATAATGTATTTAATCAGTTCAATCTGGCCTGTGATCTGATGGAACCGTTTCGCCCGCTTGTGGATCTGAAAGTGAAAAAGATGGCCTTCCCGTTTTTTGAAAAGGAAGAAAAACATGAGATGGTTTCGTTACTAAAAGAAGAAGTAACAATCGGTAACCGAAACGAGTATTTGACGAATGCGATAAAAATATATACCAGGAGTGTCTTTGATGCATTAAATGATAACGATGTATCGCAGATAAAATTTTATAGGACAAATGAGTTATAGATATATGAGAGTAATGGTATTTTTTGATCTTCCGGTTATCACCAGTGCAAACCGTAAAGATTACAGGGATTTTCACAAGTATCTGATAAAGACAGGATTTCTGATGATGCAGGAATCGGTGTACTGTAGGCTGGCACAAAATTTCACAATGGCAGATGCAATTGTGGAAAATATCAGGAAAAATAAGCCTGCGGATGGACTGGTACAGGTGCTGAAGATAACGGAGAAGCAATTTGGAAAAATGGAATTTATTGTTGGAACGAAAAAAAGCGAAATTCTCGACACAGACGAAAGAGTGGTGATCATATGAAACTTGTGAATCCCAGATTAGGATTGGAAGTGGAGTTATCCGAAAATCAGGTTTTGAACATAACCGTTGAATCACCGGTAAAATTTTCAGAGGTTGTATATCATATTTGCAGACAGGCAGGAGGAGAAGAAGGAGAATTCATCCTTTCGGATATTGAAAAGGAACTGTCTATGGGAAAAAGGACGGTAGTGATTAATAATCCGTTGACGGTTAATTGTGAGGAAAAAAGGATTCTATCTCAGCTTTATAAAAATCTTTCAGAAAAAATATTAGAAGATCATTTTGAAGAATTTGCGACTGTGAATCAGAAGGTTATCCAGTTTATGGATAAGGTTACGAGTTCTTCCGAATATAATCTGACATATGATGTTGATTTTCAGGCAGCAGGTCTGATAAAATATTGTAATGTACATATGGATTCCTGTTATGATAATCTGACTGAAAAGTTTATAGACTATCTGAGAACCATGAAGCAGATCTGTAATGTTGATATTGTTTTTGTGTTGAATCTGAAGCAATATTTCAGTACCGAGGATCTGAGAGAAATCTATAAACACTGTTTTTATACGAAGATGTATCTGATTAATCTGGAAGGAGTAAAATCAGACCCCATCGAAAGTGACAGATATGTTATTATAGATAAAGATCTTTGTGTGCTGGACCTTGTGTATTAACAACCTTCTATTGCAAGAAGATAACGACTCGGCGAGAACCGGATTTGAGGTTTGAGAGTCTTGTTAATACGGAAGGATTTCAAACATAAAACCGGGATTTTGTGCGGTTTGATGTGTTTGAGAGTCTTGTTAATACGGAAGGATTTCAAACTATTCACATCGGTTTCCGTATTCATCAACGGTTTGAGAGTCTTGTTAATACGGAAGGATTTCAAACTGGTGTTCCGTGTGTTGTCCCTAGCGCTTGGTTTGAGAGTCTTGTTAATACGGAAGGATTTCAAACAAAACCGGGATTTTGTGCGGTTTGATGTTCGTTTGAGAGTCTTGTTAATACGGAAGGATTTCAAACTGCATATTGGATATATAAGAGAAAGACCCTGTTTGAGAGTCTTGTTAATACGGAAGGATTTCAAACTATCAATCCACCAAACTATGAGGGATTAACGTTTGAGAGTCTTGTTAATACGGAAGGATTTCAAACGGTGGAACAGGAGAGATAAGAAGATGAAAGGTTTGAGAGTCTTGTTAATACGGAAGGATTTCAAACCGGTCAGAGAAACGGAAAACTACGGAGAAAGTTTGAGAGTCTTGTTAATACGGAAGGATTTCAAACCGATCAGCTGGTCTCCGTCTTCTGTGAAGTGTTTGAGAGTCTTGTTAATACGGAAGGATTTCAAACAGCATACCGTTCTCCTTTCTATTCGTCTGGGTTTGAGAGTCTTGTTAATACGGAAGGATTTCAAACGCAATAGCGCGGAAGGTTTCACTCTTTTTCGTTTGAGAGTCTTGTTAATACGGAAGGATTTCAAACAACATTCTGCGAACTGAAATGAATGTATCTGTTTGAGAGTCTTGTTAATACGGAAGGATTTCAAACTTAAAATTCCTTGATAACTCCCCGGCTTTGGTTTGAGAGTCTTGTTAATACGGAAGGATTTCAAACAACAATTACGATGTTGCTGATCACAGCAGTATTGCTGGTATCTGTTCTTATGACAGGGTGTACCAGCCTGACAGAGCCAAAGAACAGCACCCCATCCGGGACAGACGCGCTCACCGAATCAGACGGCTTTGGCGTGTACATCAAGCTGGAACGCGATGACACCAGCTCTATCGCCCTTCGGGGATTCCTGGATTATGAAAGACTGGTATGCGAAAAAGATAGTTACATTTGAAAATAGAAATATGGAAGAATAAATGATAAGACCTCCTGTGTGGAAAAAGATAACTCACAGGAGGCACTATAGTATACGGTATCATCAATAGATTATTCTGCAAATCCCTGCCGTTCCATTTCGTTTTCGACTTTAGATTCATTTCCTTGGTTGGTGGAGGCGAACAGGTGGCGGAATATGAAGCGGCAGAACGGACCAACAACCAAGAGTTGCAGTGGGTAAGCCATAATGAAGTTCAGGCAGATAGTCTGGAGCCAGATAAAAATCAGGTTTGAAGTGATTCCTGATGATTCGATGGTTCCAAGCAGGCTCATAAGTGGCACCATTGTGCAGACCGTGAAGGTCTGGATGCAGAGGATGATGAAGATTGGTCGGTCAGTTGGTTTTGCTATGCGGAATGCGAAGTATTTGGATGTTTTGCTGGCGATGAAGAATGCACAGAGAAGCCCGATGAACCATTCCAATGGGAAAGAATGCAGTGCATGTTTGAAGGTAGCAGCCTGAAGTCCGCCGGTGTGGATGGCGACATTATAAACACCCATGATAAAAATCATACAACCGGATGTGATAAGAGTAAAAATGAATTCCTGAAATTTTGTTTTTGGCATAGTAAGCCCTCCTTAAAAAAATAATAAAAAAATTCATATAAACACAAAAATGTCGCCTATCCGTCTGACAATGGATAAGCGACATTTTATGTCATATTTATTTTATCAGGTATTGGAGTTCGATGTCATAGGGATTTTGCACAAAATATAAATGAAAAGCAAAAAATCCTGTAGAATCTTTATGAAAGCTTTGCAGAATAATTAGTACTAAGAACTGGCACGAAAAAGTGTCTAAAGTATTTCAAAAGTGTAAAATGTGAGACAGCTTTCTAAGACATAAAGGTGGGAATGTAATATAAAAACAGGAATATAATAGATACTGACGGATGTTCGAAAAAAGCACTTGCCTTTTATAAAGGCTTATGTTAGAACGTCTGCTAGTGATCAGGTTGCAGAGACTTGCGATGCCTGTGACCGGACGGAGGACCTGAGGGTCCTCCTTTTTTCTGTACACGCAGATTTTTATAGCAGGTGAAAAATGACAGAAAAAGCATTAAAACCGATAAAACCATTAAGAAATATATCATTGAAACCCACGTTTGTAACTTTTCTTTGAAACTCATTGACAGGGGCGAATGCAAAGAGTATAGTTATGACCGAAAAAACAAAAGTGGTCAAAACGATTTGGAGGTTATCACTTGGCGTTTACAGAACAGAAAAATGAAATGATCCGTAAGGATTTGTTAGACGAAGCGTTGCGTTGTGCCGTGACCATCGGGGTGCGAAAAACATCGGTGGAACAGCTCACTCATTCTTGCCGCCTGCAAATACCTTTCCGATACCAAAGCTATGACCTTCATCGAAAACAATGCGGAGTATTTGTTGCGGCGGATACCATCTGACATCAAAGCTGACCACTATCACGATGACGGAGTTCATATTCGCCAAATTCTGGAGGCAAGTGGACTTGTGCTGAAAGGCGGAATGGATCTGGCTGCCGCCACCATCCGTGGACTGACCTTAACTGTCTCCCATCAGGGGGAAATCGACGAACTGTATCCGCAGGTGTTGGAAATGCTGGTGCATAGTGCTTGCAGGGAATTATTTGATTAAATCGAAAAGCTGCCGTCTGGCGGCTTTTTAAAAGATAGCAAGTTAGAGGAGACTAATCAGTGCGCAGGAGTGATATTATGAAGGTAACATTTTGGAATCGCACAGCGAAAATCTATGACCACTTTATGAAGAAAGACCACAAGGCATATAAGCAAATGTAAGTGCGATTATAGCATATGTGGAGACAGGGATGAATATCTGAAAGAGCCCCCCGAATATGTGAATGGGTGCTCATTGCTGTTTATCAGGAGGAATTGATATATGACGATTATTTATGGAATCCTGCTCCCGTTTTTCGGAACTGTAATGGGAGCCGGATGCGTATTCTTTTTGAAAAGATCACTTGGAACGCAAGTGCAGCGGGCATTGACCGGCTTTGCCGCCGGGGTTATGGTGGCGGCCTCTATCTGGAGTTTGCTGATTCCATCTATGGAACAGGCGGCGGATATGGGCAAAGGTGCGGTGATTCCTGCCGCAGCCGGTTTCTGGCTTGGCATCCTGTTCCTGCTGATTTTGGATAGGCTCATCCCACACCTGCACCGCAATGCTGACCAGCCGGAAGGTGTAAAAAGTGGATTTGGCAGGACAACTATGCTGCTGCTGGCAGTAACGCTCCATAACATTCCCGAAGGAATGGCAGTAGGCGTGGTCTATGCAGGCCTTTTGACCGGAAACGGTGAAATTACAGCCGCGGGTGCGTTGGCATTATCTCTCGGTATCGCCATTCAAAACTTCCCGGAGGGTGCCATTATCTCTATGCCTCTGCGGGCAGAGGGAATGAAGAAAGGGCAAGCCTTTCTAAGCGGTGTCCTATCCGGCATTGTAGAGCCACTGGGGGCGGTGTTAACAATTCTTGCAGCACAGTTTGTTGTCCCCGCTTTGCCGTATTTGCTGAGTTTTGCCGCAGGAGCTATGCTCTATGTGGTAGTGGAAGAACTGATTCCTGAGATGTCTGCTGGAAAGCATTCCAACATCGGTACAGTATTCTTTGCGTTGGGATTCAGCGTGATGATGGTACTGGATGTGGTGCTGGGATAAGAATTTCAGCTTTGCTGCAAATATTTTTTACCAAATGGAGCGAAAAAAGCGGATCGGATTAGAAAGTAAACTGTAAAATGAATATAATTACTACGGAAGCCGTGAAAACCGGCTTTCCTTAATCAATGCAAGTTAGCTACCTATAACTTGCCTTTGAGGAGGTGTTAATTTGGAAAATGAATATAGTCCCTGGGCAATGTTTCACAGTACGGACCTGGGTGACAATCTGGAAGAAATGGTGGAGACTGAGGATTGCAAGGTGCTGCGGATGAACGATCCCAGCGGCGATGGACTTATGACCATTTATCGGGTATTTGACGGTGTGTACCTGATATATAACGATTTTCACATGACCCATTGTTACAGCCGTTTTAACAGTTCGTCCCGCATCTTCAGCATTGACCATTGTCGGGAAGGACGTATTGAGCATCGGACGGACAAAGATATGCGGTATTACATGGAACAGGGCGATTTGCGAATGGATCGCCGGGTGCATCACAGCGGCGATATGTATTTTCCTGTGTCTCACTATCATGGTATCACGGTTGGCTTCTTCCTCGATCATGCGGAACAATCCGTGCGGGAGGCAATGCCTGGTGTGTCCTTTGACTTATCGGAACTGGCAGACAAATTCTGCGGTAAGGACAGTATCTATATCCTGCGCAAACACCCTTCCATTGAGCATATCTTCTCGGAGCTTTACAATGTTCCGGCAAAGATACGCATGGACTATTTCAAAATTAAGGTCATGGAGCTGCTGGTGTTCCTGCGGGCTTTGGAACTGTCTGAGTACAAGGATGAACGCCCGTACTTCTATTCCAGCCAGGCTGAGAAGATCAGGGCGGTACATAAGCTGCTGACTAACGATTTGACCCGAAATTACACCACCGAAGAACTGGCAAAGCAATTTGATCTCAGCACATCGGCCCTGAAAAACGGCTTCAAGGGTGTGTATGGCAGCCCCATCTATACCTATATCCGCAACTACAAGATGAATGTGGCAGCGTCCATGCTGGTAACAGACCGTAAAAAGCGGATTATTGAGATTGCATCTGCTGTCGGCTACGATAACCCAAGTAAATTTGCAGCGGCTTTCAGGGAAATCTTTGATACGACCCCTGCTGAATACAGAAATGACAGGAGATAGAACATGAACACAAAAATGAAACGCTCCACAGCAACGTGGATCTGGGACTTTGCGGGAGAATATCGCTCCCGTTATGTACTCAGCGTTCTCAGTGCTGTGTGCGGCGTGATCTGCGGCCTTTTGCCCTATTTCGTCATGGCAAATATGATTGGCGATTTACTGGGTGGATGCCGGGACACGAATATTTACTTACAACACTGCCTTGTGATGGCGCTTCTTTGGGTGGGGCGATGCGGCTTTCACAGCATTTCCACCACGCTTTCTCACAAGGCGACCTTTGCGGTGTTGGGTAACATCTGCAAACGGGTATGTGAGAAGCTGACTCGTGTGCCGCTGGGCACGGTGCTGGATATGCCCTCCGGTTCGGTGAAAAATGTACTGGTGGAGCGCATCGACAGCATCGAGACCACTATGGCGCATATCACTCCCGAATTTACATCAAACCTGTTGGTGCCTATTGCCCTGCTGGTGTATCTCTTTGTACTGGATTGGCGCATGGCTCTGGCTGTGCTGGTAACAGTGCCATCGGATTCGGGTGCTATGCAGGAATGACCCGTGGCTATGCGGAAAGCTATCAGAACACCGTGGATAAAACCAAGATACTCAATGATACTGCGGTAGAGTATATCAACGGCATTGAGGTCATCAAAGCGTTTGGCAAGGCACAAAGCTCCTATGAAAAATTCGTGGTCGCCGCCAAAGAGGGCGCAAGCTGTTATGTGGAATGGATGCGGCGATGCAATATCTATTTCTGCCTTGCCATGTCCATTTTCCCGGCGACCATGGTGGCGGTTCTTCCCATCGGCGGTCTGCTGTTCCGTGCCGGTACGCTGGATGCCAATACCTTTATTCAGGTCATTTTGTTGATCGCATCCCTGATCACCGTTATGTCCTACGGCGACGATCTGGCAAAGCTGAGTACCATCATCGGAGAAGTGACCGGTATTTTAGAGCAGGAGGAGCAGACCCGCCCGCAGGTTTCCGCAGCTCAGCCGAAAAATAACGATATTACGCTGCATGACGTGACCTTCGGTTACCACGAGAAAGAGGTGCTTCATGGCATCAACATGACCATTCGGGAAGGCACGGTCAACGCCCTCGTTGGTCCTTCCGGCAGCGGGAAATCCACCATTGCAAAACTCATTGCGGGACTGTGGGATGTGGACGGAGGCAGTATTTCTTTCGGTGGCGTGGATATTCGCCAAATGACCCAGCAGGACTACAATCGGTACATTGCCTATGTCTCTCAGGACAATTATCTGTTTGACACCACCGTCATGGAAAATATTCGTATGGGCAATCAGAGCGCAACGGACGAAGAAGTTATTGAGGCGGCCCAGAACAGCGGTTGCCATGACTTTATTATGAGTTTGGATCACGGCTACCAGACCATTGTGGGCGGTGCCGGTGGGCATCTCTCCGGTGGCGAGCGTCAGCGTATCGCCATTGCCCGTGCCATGTTGAAAAACGCTCCTATCGTCATTCTGGACGAGGCAACAGCTTTTACCGATCCGGAAAATGAAGCCCTCATTCAGTCCTCCGTAGCCAAGCTGACAAAAGGAAAGACCCTGCTGGTCATAGCCCATAGGCTCTCCACTATCACCAACAGCGACCGGATATTTGTGGTGGAGGATGGCAATATCCGCTCCAGTGGTACCCACCAGGAGCTGCTGGAAAAGGACAGCCTGTACGCACAGATGTGGCGTTCTCATATTGCTGTGCGGGATATGGAGGAAGGAGGTGCAGCACAATGATCCGGATATTTAGACGTTTTTTCGATTTTTGCGGTGAGATCAACAAACGCAAATTTACAAAGTCCATTTTCCTCGGTGTGCTGAAGGCTCTGTTTGAGGCTTTGAAAATTCCGGCTATCGCCGTGACCTTACATGGCGTTTTGAGCGGAAATCTGACGGTAAAGAGTATCTTGCTGTCTTTCGGTATTATGTTGCTTAGTATCGCAGGCAATGCCTTTGCGAATTACCGCTCCACCATGCTCCAATGCGAGGCTGGCTACGGCACCTGTGCCGACAAACGCATTGAAATTGCCGAGCATTTGAAGTATCTCCCTATGGGCTACTTCAACCAAAACAGCCTTGGCTACATCACCTCCGTCGCCACCAACAGCATGGAGGCTCTGGCAGATGTTGCCACCCGTGTCGTCATGATGGTGACCCAGGGCATTTTGACCACGGCGGTAGTTGCGCTGATGATTTTGTACTTTGACCTGCGGATTGGCGGCATCGCAGTAATTGGTGTGCTCCTGTTTTTTGCCGTCAACAGCTGCTTGCAGAAGAAAGCAAAGACGGTCGCACCGGTAAAGGATGCTTCTGACCGCAAGCTGGTGGAAAAGGTGCTGGAGTACATTCAGGGTATTGCGGAAGTCAAGTCTTACAATCTGACCGGAGAAAAGAGCAAGGCCCTGAATCAGGCCATCGACGAAAACACAGCGGCAAACATAAAATCGGAGATTACTTTTGTCCCCATCATGTTCCTGCAAAGTCTGACAGCCAAGTTCATCGGCGTGGTCATTGCGGGCGTATCCGTTGCGTTTTATCTGAACGGCACAATGGAACTTCTGAACGCCGTGGTCATGGTCATTGCCGCCTTTATTCTGTTCGGCGCACTGGACAGTGCTGGCAGTTACTCGGCACTCCTGCGAAATGTTGACTTGAATGTAAGCAAGGCAAACTCTGTGCTGGATATGCCTACTATGGATATTGACGGAAAAGATATTACCCCGGATAGTTACGATATTGATGTGGAGAATGTGGAGTTCTCTTACGACAAGCGAAAGATTATTGACGGCATTTCCGTGCATATTCCGCAGAAAACCTCCACAGCCATCGTGGGTCCTTCCGGTGGTGGCAAAACAACGCTCTGCCATCTCATCGCCCGGTTCTGGGATATGGATAAGGGCTGCGTTAGCTTAGGAGGTGTGGATGTAAAGGAATACAGCATGGACAGTTTGATGCGCAATTTCAGCTTTGTGTTCCAGAGCGTCTATCTGTTCCAGGACACCATCGCCGACAATATCCGTTTCGGTCAGTCGGATGCACCGATGGAAAAGGTTATCGAAGCAGCGAAAAAGGCCTGCTGTCACGATTTCATCATGGCACTGCCCGATGGGTATGAAACCATTATCGGTGAGGGCGGCGCAAATCTTTCCGGCGGTGAAAAACAGCGCATTTCCATTGCCAGAGCCATTATGAAGGATGCCCCCATTGTCATTTTGGACGAGGCAACTGCCAATGTTGACCCGGAAAGCGAGCAGGAGCTGACCAATGCCATTGAAGCACTGACCAAAGAGAAAACCATCATCATGATTGCCCATCGACTGAAAACCGTTCGCCACGCTGACAACATCCTCGTTATTGACGGTGGCAAAATTGTCCAAAGCGGTACTCACGAACAGCTCATGCAGCAAGGCGGTATCTATCGTAGATTTGTGGAGTCCAGAGAACTGGCCGTTGGCTGGAAAGTATAAAAGAAAGAAGAAAACAACAAGAACGACAACAAACTCCCAATCGTGGATTGCAACGGTGGAATTTTCCTTTTAAACCGTTAGAAATTGCAAAGATGTATCTGCATACTGCTGATTATAATATGAAAAAGCCATGTGGTATTTATGAACTGAAAAATATACAGAGTATATTGCGAAGAAAAATCGCATATGATATAATGCTCGCAGGCAAAAAAGAATTAAAGTGTTTATAACAGAAAAAGCAAAAGCCCTCGAAGTTGCAGCTTCCAGGGCTTTCTTCTTATTTCATTTTTTATTACAGTGGATAAGTAACCACCAGGTAAGAGCTGCGCTGTTTGCAGTACAAAAGATAATTGTTGAGTTTACTACGAAACAGGAATATTCAGTTAGGCTTACGCACAACAGGAAATTCCCATTCAATGCAGAAAGGGGCGGTTTTATGAAGCAGGATACACTGGAGGGCAGAGCAAAAACGAAAAACGGTGTCATTCGATTATGCTTTTCGGTGCTTTGTATTTTATTGGAAGCAGCTTTTATCATTATCGTGATCACAAGGCTGAATGAATATGCGGAGATCGTTAATCTGCTGACTAGAGTCTTTGCAGGAATTCTGGTTCTGGCACTATATGCATCCGATCAGACCTCTTCCATGAAAATGCCGTGGATCATTCTGATACTTGTGTTTCCGATTATGGGTGTAGCACTGTATCTGCTGATCGGATTAAATGGCGGAACCCGTAAAATGCGAGAACGATATGCGGATATCGACAGAAAGCTTCTGCCGCTTCTGCCGGATAATCGGGAAAAACTGGAAAATATCAAAAACAAAATCCCAAAAGCAGGAAATATCAGTGAGTATATTTGGAAAAATGCAGGTTATCCCGTATACCAGAATACGGATATTGTTTATTATGATGAGGCGGTAAAGGGATTAGAAGCACAGTTATCAGCACTGTCAAAGGCTGAAAAGTTTATTTTTATGGAATACCATGCGATAGAAGATGCAGAGGCCTGGAAAAAGATCCAGAAAGTGCTGGAGGAGCGTGTGCAGGCAGGCGTGGAGGTGCGAGTATTTTATGATGATATGGGCTCTATTGGCTTTATTAATACGGATTTCGTAAAAAAGATGGAGCAGATCGGAATCCACTGCCGGGTATTTAATCCGTTTATGCCGGGTCTGAATGTATTTCTGAACAACCGTGATCATCGAAAAATAACCGTGATCGATGGAAAAGTAGCTTTCACAGGCGGCTATAATCTGGCAAATGAATATTTCAATTATACCCATCCCTACGGACAATGGAAGGATACCGGGATCCGTCTTGAAGGCGATGCAGTTCAGTCGCTGACAGCAACATTCCTTGAAATGTGGAATGCAGCCAATGACAGGAATAATAATGAGGATTTCAGCAAATATTTTATAAGATCAGAATATAAGGCAGCTCAGAACGGATTTGTACAGCCTTATGCAGATAGTCCAATGGATGATGAACAGGTAGGAGAGGAAGTTTATATCAGCATGGTCAACAAAGCTGAAAAATACTGCTGGTTTATAACGCCATATCTGATCATTACGGATGAAATGACACATGCGCTGTGTCTTGCTGCAAAGCGGGGGATTGATGTCAGGATCATTACACCGGGAATCCCGGATAAAAAAATGATTTACAGTGTTACACGTTCCTTTTATCATGGACTGGTTAAAAATGGAGTGCGGATCTACGAGTGGACACCTGGCTTCTGTCACGCCAAGATGAGCGTGGCAGATGACTGTATGGCAACCTGCGGAACCATAAATCTGGATTACAGAAGTCTTTATCATCATTTTGAAAACGGATGCTTTATGGCAGACAGTCCGGCTGTGTTATCTATAAGAAATGACCTGGAAGAAACAATGAAGGAATGTCGTGAAGTAACAGAACAATACCGTACAGGACGCAGTGCATATCTTCGTCTGGGACAGCTTTTCATGAGATTGTTTGCAGGATTATTGTAAGGAAGAGGTGTAGATTTATGTGTACAGCAGCAACGTATCAGACAAAGGATTTTTATATGGGAAGAACTCTTGACTATGAGTTTTCCTATGGGGAAGAGGTGACCATAACCCCAAGAAATTATGAGTTCGATTTCCGATATGCAGGAAAAGCAAAAACACATTATGCTCTCATAGGAATGGCGTTTGTAGCAGGAGATTATCCGCTTTATTATGATGCGGCTAATGAAAAGGGACTGGGTATGGCAGGACTTAACTTTGTGGGAAATGCGGCATATGCAGAGGAAGCGACAGAGGCAGATAAGGATCTTGTCCAGGTGGCGCAATATGAATTTATTCCATGGATCCTTACCCAGTGTGCTTCGGTGGCTGAAGCAAGGAGGATGCTTTCCAATATGAAGCTTATGGGAACACCCTTCAGTGAACAGCTTCCAACGGCACAGCTTCACTGGATGATCGCAGACAAGGAGGAATGCATCGTTGTAGAATCCATGAAAGACGGAATGCACATCTATGACGATCCTGTTGGCGTACTTACAAATAATCCTCCATTCCCCGGTCAGATGTTTGCACTTAACAATTATGCGGGTGTATCCAGAAAGCAGCCGGAAAGTACATTTGCAGGAGTGCTGGAGCTGGATCCATACAGCAGAGGAATGGGCGGAATGGGAATTCCGGGAGATCTTTCAAGCCAGTCAAGATTTGTAAAGGTTGCATTTACAAAATTAAACGCAATATCCGGAGATGGGGAAAACGAAAGTGTCAGCCAGTTTTTCCATATTTTAGGCTCTGTTGATCAGCAGCGGGGATGCTGTGAGGTATCAGAGGGCGCATATGAGATCACGATCTATACTTCATGCTGCAACACGACAAAGGGAATTTATTATTATACCACATATGATAATCACCAGATAACCGCAGTAGATATGTATGCGGAAAACCTTGATTCAGACAAGCTGATCCGTTATCCGATCATATTAAACGGTGAGATCCGATGGCATAATAAATAAGAACAGGATTTTTACAGAAGATAATGAGGTAGGAAGATGGAAAATTATTCAATAGTATTCAGCAGCTTAACCGGTAATACAAAAAGCTGCCAGTCAGCCGATCGTAGTGTATACAGAGATTTGACTTTACAGCAGAGAAAAATATCAAGTATAATACTATAGCATTATTAAAAATCCCTTCCGGGAAAACAGAAAAACCACAATGATAAAGGAATATAACAAATGAGTATTTTAAATGTAGAACACCTGACCCACGGGTTTGGAGACAGAGCGATTTTCGAAGATGTGTCTTTCCGGCTTCTTAAGGGAGAACACATCGGACTTGTAGGCGCTAATGGCGAAGGAAAGTCCACATTTATGAGTATCGTGACTGGAAAACTGATGCCGGATGAGGGCAAGGTAGAGTGGGCAAAAAATGTCCACGCAGGCTATCTGGATCAGCATGCAGTTCTGGAAAAGGGGATGACCATCGGCCAGGTGCTGAAATCCGCTTTTGATCCTCTTCTCAAAAAAGAAGAACGGATGAACGAGATCTGCGACAAGCTGGGAACTGCAGATCCTGACGAGATGGATGGTCTGATGGAAGAGCTTGGAACGATCCAGGACGAACTGACACTTCACGATTTTTATGCGATCGATGCCAAAGTGGAGGAGGTTGCCAGAGCTCTGGGCCTTCTGGATCTTGGGCTTGACCGTGATGTTACGGATCTAAGCGGCGGACAGAGAACCAAGGTACTTCTTGCGAAGCTTCTTCTCGAGAAGCCAGATATCCTGCTTCTGGATGAGCCTACCAACTATCTGGATGAGGAGCATATTGCATGGCTGAAAAGATATCTTCTGGATTATGAGAATGCCTTTATCCTTATTTCCCACGATATTCCCTTCCTGAATTCTGTAGTTAACATTATCTATCACATGGAAAATCAGGAACTGAACCGTTATGTAGGAGATTACGATCATTTTCAGGAGGTCTATGCGGTCAAGAAGGCACAGCTGGAGGCTGCTTACCGCAAACAGCAGCAGGAGATCAGTGAGCTGAAGGATTTCGTAGCAAGGAATAAGGCACGTGTTTCCACAAGAAACATGGCTATGTCCCGCCAGAAAAAGCTGGACAAGATGGATGTGATCGAGCTGGCAGCAGAGAAGCCGAAGCCGGAGTTCAAATTCCGTTATGGCCGAACACCAGGAAAGATGCTTTTTGAGACACATGACCTTGTGATCGGTTATGATGAGCCGCTTTCCAAGCCACTGAATTTTACTATGGAGCGAGGACAGAAGATCGCACTGGTGGGAACCAATGGAATAGGAAAAACAACACTTCTTCGAAGCCTTCTTGGACTGATCAAGCCTCTTTCCGGAAGCGTGGAGCAGGGCGAGAACCTTGAAATCGGATATTTTGAGCAGGAAGTTAAAGGTGAGAATCGAACTACCTGTATCGAAGAGCTCTGGCAGGAATTTCCGTCATTTTCCCAGTATGAAGTGCGTTCCGCACTGGCAAAATGCGGCCTGACGACCAAGCATATTGAGAGCCAGGTACGAGTTTTAAGCGGTGGTGAGCAGGCAAAAGTGCGTCTTTGCAAGCTGGTGAACCGTGACACCAATATTCTTCTTCTGGACGAGCCTACCAATCATCTGGATGTAGATGCAAAAGACGAGCTGAAAAAAGCTCTCCGGGAATACCGCGGAAGTATCCTTCTCATCTGCCATGAACCGGAATTTTACCAGGATGTGGTAAATGAAGTCTGGGATATGAGCAAGTGGACAACCAAGATATTCTGATAATGGATATAGATATATGGCAGAAAAGACCGATATAATTCGAAAAGTACAATAAATGGGACATAAAGATGACAGCATAAGGGCAGCAGAGTCTGCCAGACAGAATACAGAGGACAAATAAATGAAAGAAACACAATTGAAAAAATTCAGTATCGTTATGGAGGGCGGCGGTATGCGGGGCTTGTATACAGCCGGTGTGATCGATGTTCTGATGGAAAATGAGATTTACGCAGACAGTGCGGTGGGCGTATCGGCTGGAGCTGTTTTTGGATGCAATTATAAGTCCAGGCAGATCGGAAGAGTTCTTCGCTATAACAAAAAGTACTGCAAGGATAAAAGACTTGCAAGCATCCGGAACTGGATCACCACAGGAGATGTATACAGCCGGGAATTCGGATATTATGAACTGCCCTGGAAACTGGATATTTTTGACCGTCAGACCTACGCAGAAAATCCCATGAAATTTACAGTGGTGTGTACGGACCTGGATACAGGAAAACCGGTGTATCATGAATGTCCCAACGGAGATGTGGAGGATATTGAATGGATGCGCGCATCTGCATCGATCCCGATAGCCTCCCGACCGGTGAAGCTTGGGGGAAAGAGACTTCTGGACGGTGGTGTGTCTGATCCGATCCCGGTTAAGTGGATGCTTTCCAGGGGATACGAAAAAAACGTAGTGGTGCTTACCAGAGATGTGAAGTACCGAAAAAAAGCGAACCCGAAGATGCAGCTTTTTCTGAAAGCAGTATTACATAAATATCCGGCTTTTCTGAAGGATCTGGAGGAACGGCATATCCATTATAATGAAACACTGGAGGAACTGTCTGCTCTGGAAAAAGAGGGTCGCGTTCATATCATCCGTCCGAGCAGTCCCATCCAGGCGGCGATGATCGAGCGTGATGAGAGCAATCTGGAGCGGATCTACCAGACAGGAAGAGCAGATATGAAAAAGGATCTGGAGAAGCTGAAAGCCTACCTGGATTCCTGAATCACAGACCGAAACAAAATTCGACTTATACCCCTTTCTATGTTATGATATTGGATATCATTACAACAGAAAGGGGTATTTTCAATGGGAGAAAAACCTCAGAATATAAAACACAGACATATAAGCCTGGGCGTGCTTGCCCATGTGGATGCAGGAAAGACGACATTATCGGAAGGCCTGCTTTTTAAATGCGGAAGGATCCGGAAAATCGGAAGAGTCGATCACAAGGATGCGTATCTGGATACCTATGAGCTTGAGAGGGAGAGAGGAATCACCATTTTTTCAAAGCAGGCAGTTTTTTCCATGGGGGATATGGAAGTGACACTTCTGGATACGCCGGGGCATGTGGATTTTTCTGCTGAGATGGAGCGTACCCTGCAGGTGCTGGATTATGCGATCCTGGTGATCAACGGAGCAGATGGTGTGCAAGGGCATACACAGACATTGTGGAGACTGCTGACACAGTATAAGATCCCAACATTTCTTTTTGTAAATAAAATGGATCAGGAAGGAACAGACAGGGAAAGACTTCTTGAGGAGCTGAAGAAGAAATTAAGCGGATGCTGTGTGGATTTTAGTGGAGAACTGGAATGCTCCGGTGCAGAAGCAGCAGGGAAAAAGGAGAATCCTGTGGATAACTCCGGGAAATCTCCGTCAGCTGAAGGAATGCAGCTGAAAGACAACGCCAATGAAGCAGAAAAAGAGAATATATTCGAAACGCAGGGCGCTTCTGATAAAATAAATGGAACTGATGATTTTCTGGAAAATATCGCCATGTGTGAGGAGAACCTTCTGGAAAGCTTCCTGGAAACAGGAACGATCACAAAAAAGGACGTGGCAGAGCTGATCCTGGAACGAAAGCTTTTTCCATGCTTTTTTGGATCTGCCTTGAAGATGGAAGGCGTAGATGCTTTTATCCATGGAATGGAGACCTACATGGCAGTACCGTCCTATCCCGCGGAATTCGGAGCCAGGATCTTTAAGATCGCCAGAGATGAGCAGGGAAACCGTCTCACTTATATGAAGATCACCGGCGGCAGCCTGAAGGTTAAGGAGACGCTGACCAATGCAGGAAGAAATGGTATTCCGGCAGATGAAATCTGGGAGGAAAAGGCAGATCAGATCCGTATCTATTCCGGTGCAAAATTTGAAATGCTCAAAGAGGCAGAGGCAGGAACCGTCTGTGCAGTTACAGGTCTTACCGAAACATATCCGGGAGAGGGACTTGGCATTGAGGCGGATTCTGCCATGCCGGTGCTGGAACCGGTACTGAATTATCAGATCATCCTTCCGGAGGGCTGTGACGCTCACAGGATGCTGAAAAGCCTGAAGGAGCTGGAGGAGGAAGAACCGCAGCTTCATATCATGTGGGATGAGCAGCTGGGAGAGATCCACGCCATGCTGATGGGCGAGGTACAGATCGAGATCCTGAAGCATCTGATCTGGGAGCGCTTTCATGTGGCAGTAGAATTTGGAACCGGTAATATCGTATACAAAGAAACCATTGCCGCACCGGTGGAAGGCGTGGGACATTTTGAACCGCTTCGTCATTATGCAGAGGTGCATCTTCTTCTGGAACCGGGAGAGAGAGGAAGCGGACTGCAGTTTTTTACCGCGGCAAATGAAGATCAGCTGGATCGGAACTGGCAGCGGCTGATCCTGACACATCTGGAGGAAAAAGAGCATCTGGGAGTCCTTACCGGATCACCCATCACCGATATGCAGATCACACTTCTCACCGGGCGGGCACATCAGAAGCATACGGAAGGTGGAGATTTCCGGCAGGCGACCTACCGTGCTGTGCGCCAGGGCCTCAAGAAAGCGGAGACAGTTCTTCTGGAACCCTATTACAGCTTCCGACTTGAGGTTCCGGCAGAAAATGTAGGACGTGCCATGACGGATATCCAGAGGATGCAGGGAACCTTTCAGGGGCCGGAAACCCAGGGAGAGCTGTCGGTGATCACAGGAAGTGCGCCGGTGGCAAAAATGAGGGATTATCAGAGCCAGGTAGTTTCCTACACAAGAGGCAGAGGTCATCTGACCTGTACTCTGAAGGGCTATGAACCCTGTCAGGATCAGGAGCAGATCGCAGAGGAGATCGGCTATGATTCCGAGAGAGATCTTGAGAATCCTACAGGCTCTGTATTCTGTGCCCATGGAGCAGGCTTCGTGGTTCCCTGGTATGAGGTAGAAGAATATATGCATCTGGAAGGAGCTCAGCTTTCGGACAGTAATGATGCCTATGAGGATTCCGACAACAGCTTTGCAGGAGTGCGTTCAGTTCAGGGAACAGCCAAAAACAGTCCGGATCACAGAACAGCCAATGCCGGCCGTGGAAAATATACCTCCATGTATGGAAGCTACGAAGAGGAAAAAGAACTGAAGGCAATCTTTGAGAAAACCTTTGGTCCGGTGAGCTCAAAGAAATACAGCAGTAACAGCCGAAGCTTCGGAAATCCGGAAAGCGGAAGCAGCTTTTCCGGGAAGGGAGGCAAAGGTGCAGCAGATTCCGGCCTTCCGGCAAAAACCGGTCACGGCGCCTGGAGAAACAGCAGTCCGGCCATCCACAGAGAGGACTATCTGCTGGTGGACGGCTGCAATATCATATTTGCATGGGAGGATTTAAGAGATCTGGCACAGGCAGACTTTCATGCGGCACAGTCCAGGTTAATGGATATATTAAGCGATTATCAGGGGATCAAGGGCTGCATCCTGATCCTGGTATTTGATGCCTACCGTGTGGAGGGCCATCCGGAGGAAACCTTCCAGTATCATAACATTCATGTTGTCTATACAAAAGAAGCGGAAACTGCAGACCAGTATATTGAACGCACTGTCCATAAAATCGGACGGAAGCATAACGTGACAGTTGCCACATCAGACGGACTGGAGCAGATCATCATTATGGGACAGGGAGCCGCCAGGATCTCAGCGCGCGGATTCAAAGATGAGATCGCTTCCGCAAAACAGCAGATGAGAGAAGAATGGCAGGAGCGCAGGGACAACAGCAAAACCTATCTCTTTGACAGTATGACACCGGAACTGAAATCTCATATGGAAGACATCCGTCTGGGAAGAAAGAAAAAAGAAGAATTATAACAAAAAATATATGCCCTCATTGTGGGCATATTTCACAAAAATAAAAAAACTTTTTGAATTCTTTTGCAAATAAATGGGAAAAGTAGTAAAATAAGGATAGAATCCTCAGTGAGAAGCTCCTTGTCTGGATATATAACCTGGCAGGGAGCTTTCATTAGAGCACAATAAGCGCCAGGATAACAAAAGAAAAGTAAAAAAATGAAAGGAAGTGGAAAAATGTTTGAAACAGGCGAATATGTTGTGTATGGTCGTACCGGCATCTGCCAGGTAACAGGAGTTACCACAATGAGGGTGGATGGTTCCTCCGGCGAGAAGCTTTATTATGTACTGAGGCCCGGAGGAGAAACAGATGGGAAGATATTTACACCGGTGGAAGGTGGAAAGCAGGTGCTTCGCGGAATCATTACGAGGGAAGAAGCGGAGAGGCTTATCGATGAGATCCCATCCATTGAGACACTGAGTATTGAGAATGAGAAATTCCGGGAGGATAGCTACAAGAAATGCATCCGTACCTGTGAATGCAGAGATCTTCTTCGGATCATCAAGACGATCTACGTCAGAAAACAGGCCAGATTATCTCATGGCAAAAAAACAACCGCTACAGACGAGCGGTATCTGAAGCTTGCAGAGGATCATCTCTATTCTGAATTTTCCATGTTACTGGATATCCCCAAAGAACATATGGCAGATTATATTGAACAGCGAGTACACCAGCAGGAGGAAGCCGAAGAACAGGTATGCGCTGTTTGACAAAGCAGAGCGTATCTGCTATGGTATTTCCGGTAACCTTCCAGAAATCCTGTATCTGTGACAGAAGCTTCACAGGAAGTGGAGAACAGATCCAGGATCAGTCTGAATGTTATAAAGAAAAGGAGATGCCAGAGAAATGAGAGAACAGCTTACCCGCAAGGATGTTGAAAAAATAGAGCAGGAGATCGAACACCGTAAACTGGTAGTACGTAAGGAAGCCATTGAGGCGGTCAAGGAGGCACGTGCCCAGGGAGACTTAAGTGAGAACTTTGAGTATTATGCAGCCAAGAAGCATAAGAATCAGAACGAGAGCCGCATCCGTTATCTGGAGAGGATGCTGAAGACGGCATCCATTGTATCCGATGTTTCCAGATCTGACGAAGTGGGAATGGACGATATCGTGGAAGTTCTTTTTGAAGAAGATAATGAGGTGGAGAAGTACAAGCTGGTTACTTCCATCCGCGGAAATTCCATGGAAAACCGTATCAGTATTGAATCGCCTATCGGCAAGGCACTGCGCGGTCATCGTGTAGGAGACCGGGTGGAAGTAAAGGTCAATGATGATTACAGTTATTACCTTGTAATAAAATCCATCGACAAGACCGGATCTGAGGATGAGGAGATCCGCGGATTCTGATCACAGATCGCAGGGCAGCTCTGCTCATGAGCATGCAGCTCAGCGGAATGAGAATATCCGCAGCACAAAACACATCATAAGGATAAAAACCACTGTACGATATATAGGACAGAGAGATCCTGACGGGAAATCGGTTTCCCGTAACAGGATCCTCTGTTTTATTTTTTTTACACAGATTTTACATTCCAGTGGGGAAAATTTTACAATAGGCCGCTATTATGAAAATCGTTGAAATGAGAAAAAAGGAAATCAAACATATCAAAAAGAGAAAGTGAAGGAGAGTATTATGGACTTTTTCAGCGTACTGGCATTGCTTGGCGGCCTTGCTATTTTCCTTTATGGAATGAACTTAATGGGAGACGGGCTTGCGAAGGTTGCAGGCGGAAAGCTTGAGCGGATCCTGGAGACACTTACCTCCAATCCCATCAGAGCCGTTCTTCTTGGAATGGGTGTGACTGCAGTGATCCAGTCATCCTCGGCAACTACCGTTATGGTCGTTGGTTTTGTAAACTCGGGAATCATGAAGCTGTCCCAGGTTGTGGGAATCATCATGGGTGCCAATATCGGTACTACCGTAACCTCATGGATCTTAAGTCTTACAGGTATCCAGAGTGATAACTTTATTATCCGGCTTTTTAAGCCGACGTCATTTTCACCGATACTGGCACTGATCGGCGTGGTTCTGATCATGTTTACAAAAAGCCAGAAGAAAAAGGACGTGGGAGCGATCTTTGTAGGCTTTGCGATCCTGATGTATGGAATGAATGCCATGAGCGGAGCTGTGGAACCTCTTGCAGAGGTACCGGAGTTTACCGGAATGCTGGTGAAATTCTCCAATCCGATCCTTGGAGTTGTGGCCGGAGCAGTGCTGACAGCGATCATCCAGTCGTCCTCCGCATCGGTTGGTATCCTCCAGGCACTGTGCCTTACCGGAATGGTACCGTTCAGTGCAGCACTTCCTATTATCATGGGACAGAATATCGGTACCTGTATCACTGCGATCCTTTCAGCCATCGGAGCCAGCAAAAACGCAAAACGTGCGGCTATGGTCCATCTGTATTTCAATCTGATCGGAACCATGCTGTTCATGGCAGTATTTTATGCGATAAATGCAGCAGTACATTTTTCATTTATGGCACAGGCAGCGACTCCGGCCGGGATCGCGATCCTGCACAGTGCCTTCAATATCACGGCAACTCTTGTTCTTCTTCCGTTTGGAAAGGCTCTGGAGAAGCTTGCCTGTCTTACTATCCGCGACAGGAAGGAAGAGGAGGAGAAGGTGGCAGCAGATCCGGATTTCATGATCCTGGAAAGCCGTTTTCTGGAGAAACCTGCATTTGCAGTTGAGCAGAGCAGGAATGCAGCGAAAAAAATGGCAGAGGATTCTCACAGAACTCTGTTTACCGCCCTGGACCTTCTGAAGAATTTCAGCGCAGAAGGAAAGGCTCTGGTGGAAGAAGCAGAGAAAAAGGTAGACCGTTATGAGGATGAACTTGGAACCTATCTTGTAAAACTGAACCAGAAGGATCTTTCCGTTCATGACAGTCATAGTGTTTCCATCATGCTCCACTGTATCGGTGATTTCGAGAGGATTTCCGATCACGGTGTGAACATCATGGAATCCGCACAGGAGCTTTATGAAAAAGGCCTGAAGTTTTCGGATAAGGCGCTGGAAGAGTTACGTGTCATGGAGCATGCGGTGGAAGACATTGTAGATATTGCTTACAAGGTTTACGAAAATCAGGATGTGCAGCTTGCGAGAGAGATCGAGCCACTGGAGGAAGTGATCGATGAACTCAGCAAGGAACTGAAATACCGGCATATCCAGAGACTTCGCGCCGGAGAATGTACTATTGAAATGGGATTCATCCTGTCCGATGTGACTACCAGCCTGGAGCGTGTGGCAGATCACTGTTCCAATATCGGTGTTTGTGTGACACAGGTTCATGAAGATGCTTTTGATACACATCAGCACCTGAAGCAGATCAAACATGGGCCGGACGAAACCTTCTACCGTGCGCTGGAGGTGATCCGGAGTCAGTATCAGCTTCCGGAAATAAAGGATGAGCCGGCGGCAGCCCAGATGGCAGCGGCAGGCAGCCAATAAAAAGATATCGAAATAATGCCATGCCCTGGTTATCTGTATCAGCAGACGGCCAGGGCTTGTGCAGTAAAAAGAAAGCAGTTATACTGAAGGCATGGAACAAAAAAGACCAGACGATTATGAAGTGCCAACGGCAAAAAAAGAACAGAGAGGATATAGAATGATCTACTGTGTGGAAGATGAGAGAAATATCAGAGAGCTTCTTGTCTATACCCTGGAGACAACAGGCTTTGAGGCAGAAGGTTTTGAAACCGGGGCAGAACTTGACACAGCCATGAAAAAAAATCTGCCGGAACTGATCCTGCTGGATATCATGCTCCCGGGTGAAGATGGGTATAATATTTTGAAACGACTGAAAAGTGATACCAGGACCCGGGATATCCCGGTGATCATGGTCACAGCCAAAGAAGCGGAGTTTGACAAGGTAAAAGGTCTGGAGGGCGGCGCAGATGATTACATCACCAAGCCCTTCGGGATGATGGAATTTGTAGCCAGGGTCAAAGCGGTCCTTCGGCGCTGCGCAAGGCAGAGCGAAGAGAGAGAGCTGTACTGTAAGGATCTTCGTGTCAATGTGTCCCGTCACGAAGTCAGCTATCAGGGTGAGGTGAAGGAGCTGACCAGAAAGGAATTCGAGCTTCTGGAATATCTTATGGAGAACAAAGGACTGGTCATGTCCAGAAACCAGATCCTGTGCCATGTGTGGGGCTATGATTTTGACGGAGAAACAAGGACTGTAGATGTTCATGTACGGACTCTTCGACAAAAGCTGGGGGAAGCCGGAAATCTGATCGAGACAGTGCGTGGCGTGGGATACCGGATCGGAGATCATGTATGAAAAAGAAAATTCTGCATCATACAAGCATTATGATCATTTTTGCTGTTCTTGTCACGTTTCTGGCAGCAAGTGTGGTCACCTACAATAAATTAAACACATACATGCAGCGGGGAGTCCGTGAGGAAGCGCAGTATATCTGCCTTGCCATGGATGAGTATGGAGATTCCTTTCTCACAAAAAAGCTTCAGACAGTATCATCAAGTCGTGTGACTCTCATCCGTAAAGACGGAACCGTTCTCTACGATTCTGAGGCCTCTCCGAAAAAACTGGCAAATCACAGTAATCGTCCGGAATTTATACAGGCAGAAAAAAATGGAAAAAGCGAAAGTATCCGTTATTCAGAAACCTTTGCAAAAAAGACCTTTTATTATGCGGCGAAGCTGGATGACGGAAACGTGCTCCGTGTAGGAAAAACCGTAGACTCCATATATTCCACATGGATCTCAAGTCTTGCTGTGCTGGGACTTCTGATGCTCCTGGTACTGATCCTGGAGTTTGTTTTTGCACAGAGACAGACCAGAGAGCTGATCCGTCCGGTCAACGATCTGGATCTGGAGCATCCGCTGAACAATGTGTGCTATGAGGAGCTGCGTCCCCTTCTTGTGCGGGTGGATGAACAGAACCGGCAGATCCGGCAGCAGGTAAAAGAACTGAAGGAGGCAGAGGAGATCCGGAAGGAATTTTCTGCAAATGTTTCCCATGAGCTGAAGACCCCTCTGATGTCCATTTCCGGTTATGCGGAGCTTATGATGAACGGCATGGTTCCGGCAGATCATATACAGGAATTTTCCGGAAGGATCTACCATGAATCAATAAGACTTTCCAATCTGGTAGCGGATATCATCCAGCTTTCCAGACTGGATGAAAGCAACAGTGAGGTTCCTTTTGAAGAGGTGGATCTTTATGAGCTTGCGGAAGACGTAAGAAATAATCTCAGACATCCTGCCGGAAAGAAAAATATTTTCCTTGAGCTTGCCGGAAGTGCAGAGAAGATCAAGGGTGTCCGCCATGTACTCTATGAGATGCTTTTTAATATTGCAGACAATGCAGTTCGCTATACAGAACAGAATGGTCATGTGCGGATCATGGTAGGCAACCGGAAAGGGCATCCGTTCTACTGTGTGGCAGATGACGGGATCGGAATCCCGAAAAGTGAACAGGGAAGGATCTTTGAGCGCTTTTACCGGGTAGATAAAAGCCATTCCAGACAGACCGGCGGAACAGGTCTGGGGCTTTCCATTGTGAAGCATGGAGCAACGCTTCATCATGCACAGATCAACGTGGAAAGTGAACAGGGAGTTGGAACCAGGATGGAGATCGTTTTCCCGGAGAATACTTCTGACCGAAAATAAACTGAAAATAATCAGTAGGATTTCACGGTGAAGTGTAGTATAATAAAAAAAGGTTCAAAGGCCGGTCGGATGAGAATCTGACCGGCTTAAACTATGTATGGGAAAAAATCCCTGTATTTCTAAAAATCAGGAGGAACAAAATTATGAAAGAGCCGGTTCTGGTAGTAATGGCAGCAGGAATGGGAAGCCGCTACGGCGGACTGAAACAGATCGATCCTGTAGATCAGGAAGGTCATATCATCATGGATTTTTCCATTTATGATGCCGTACGTGCAGGCTTTAAGAAAGTGATATTCATCATAAAAAAAGAGAATGAACAGGATTTCCGCGATGCCATCGGCGACCGCTTAAGTGACAAGGTGGAGATCGTTTATGTGCATCAGGATCTCAACAACATCCCGGAAGGCTTCCAGGTTCCGGAAGGCCGTGTGAAGCCATGGGGAACCGGACATGCGGTATTAAGCTGTGCCGGAGAGATCGACGGACCGTTTGTGGTGATCAATGCAGATGATTATTATGGAACCCATGCCTTTAAGATGGCGTATGATTTCCTGATCCAGGCCCAGGAGGACACCGTACCTGCCCAGTATATGATGGTAGGCTACCGTCTTGAGAATACCCTGACAGACAACGGCTACGTTTCCAGAGGTGTCTGTGAGACAGATGAAAATGGATATCTTGCAGATATCAATGAGCGAACACACATTGAGAAACGTGACGGCGGAGCAGCCTACACAGAGGACGATGGAAAAACCTGGACAAGTCTCCCGGGAGAGACTCCGGTATCCATGAACATGTGGGGATTCACCGGCGGATTTATGAAAGAGCTGGTAAAACGCTTCCCGGTATTCCTTGAAAAGAGCATCCCGGAAAATCCTCTGAAATGCGAATATTTCCTTCCGTTTGTAGTTGACGAGCTCCTTCAGGAAAAAAAGGCAGCAGTCAGGGTCCTTACCACACAGGATAAATGGTACGGAGTGACCTATAAAGAGGACAAACCGGTAGTGGTAGCCGCGATCCAGAATCTGAAGGATCAGGGACTTTATCCGCAGGGACTCTGGGATTAAGTAGTAAACCTGGTTTTCTGCTATTGTGGAAACAAAGGAACAGTGCTAAAATAAACAGGAACAGTTAGATCCAATAGAGGAGGAGAAAAACTATGGCAATTTTAGTAACAGGTGGAGCAGGATACATTGGAAGTCATACCGTTGTCGAGCTGCAGAGCGCAGGATATGATGTTGTAGTAGTTGACAATTTATGCAATTCCAGTGAGAAGGCTCTGGACAGAGTATCCAAGATCACAGGCAAACCGGTGAAATTCTATAAAGCAGATATCCTGGACCGCGAAGCATTAAATGAAGTTTTTGACAAAGAAGAGATCGACTCCTGTATTCATTTTGCAGGACTGAAAGCAGTTGGTGAATCTGTTGCCAAGCCGTGGGAGTATTATGAGAACAATATCGCAGGAACCCTTACTCTTGTAGACGTGATGAGAAAACATAATGTTAAAAATATTATTTTCTCTTCCTCAGCAACCGTATACGGAGATCCGGCAATGATCCCGATCACCGAGGAGTGCCCGAAGGGACAGTGTACCAACCCATATGGCTGGACCAAATCCATGCTGGAGCAGATCCTTACAGACATCCAGAAGGCAGACCCGGAGTGGAACGTAGTTCTTCTTCGTTACTTCAACCCGATCGGTGCTCATAAGAGCGGAACCATCGGTGAGAATCCAAATGGTATCCCGAACAACCTGATGCCATATATCACACAGGTAGCAGTAGGCAAGCTGAAAGAGCTTGGCGTATTCGGAAACGATTACGATACACCGGATGGAACAGGTGTCCGTGACTACATCCACGTAGTAGACCTTGCCAAGGGCCATGTAAAAGCCCTTAAGAAGCTGGAAGACAATTCCGGATTAAGCATCTACAACCTTGGAACCGGAAAAGGCTACAGTGTTCTTGATATCGTTAAGAACTTTGAGGCAGCTACCGGCGTTAAGATCCCATATGTGATCAAACCACGCCGCCCAGGCGACATCGCAACCTGCTACTCCGATGCAACCAAAGCTGAGAAAGAGCTTGGCTGGAAGGCAGAGAACGGAATCCGCGAGATGTGTGCAGACTCCTGGAGATGGCAGAGCCAGAACCCTAATGGATATGAGGCTTAAGGAACAGAAAGCTTAATTACATAAAAACATAAAAGCGATATAAAACACGGCAGACAGCCCCGGAGGGATGTCTGCCGTGTTGCTTTTTTGAGGGTAAAAAAGTCGCTTATCATTTCCATAAGCGACAAACAGGCCGGAAACCCGTATAAATGAGGACTTCCGGCCTGCTTTGACCATAATTCTGACTGCTAATAGTTCAGCTTTTCCATGCACTTCTGCTTTTGTTTTATGCTGCTGTGCACATAAATATCCATGGTGATCTTGACGGACGAATGTCCCAGAATTTCAGAAAGTGTCTTGCTGTCAAATCCCATTTCCGTACAACGGGTGGCAAAAGCATGCCGGAGAGAATGAATGTTGATACTGGGGATTTCACATTGCTGAAGGAGCTTCTGGAATTTACGCTGTATATTTCTGGGCTCCATACATTTACGATTCGTACCCGTCAGCAGGTATGAATCAGGTTCAGCAGCAATCCGCTTCATTTTTTTCAATAAAAAATCAGGGATTGGAATATCCCTGATGGATGAGACTGATTTAGGAGGACCTATCATTAAAACGGTTTTGGGTTCGTCATCAGATTCACCAGAATAATCAAGATTTTTTATCCGTGAGATCGTTCGCCTTATATGAAGCAGTTTTTTATCAAAATCAATATCTTCCCACCGGATACCGCTGAGCTCGCCAACGCGGATCCCTGTATAAATACATAGCAGGATGCCGATGGGAAATTCTGAGTCCTCAGCAGAGAGAACTGTGATCAGCTTTGTGAGATGTTCATGAGAAATAAGCTGAAAAGGACTGGTATTTATTTTGGGATACCGAAATTCAAGCTGTGAAAGATTCAAATACCCCTGTTTTTCACCATAGCGTAAAATACTGTGGAACAGGATCAGAAGATTTTTGATGGTACGTGGCGAAAGCCCCTGCTGTTTCAGCTTTTCAGAGAAGGTATATACAGAAGCAGAAGAGATGTATCTCAGCGGCGTATCACCAAATTCCGGAAGGATATGTGTATCAAGAAGTGTTTCGTAGCAGGCATAGGTGCTGAGCTTTACAGCATAACGCATGGATAACATCCATTCTTCACTGAGGTTTCGAAATACATAACACTTTCCCGGAGAGTTTTGAAGATTATTCTGACATAAAACAGCCAGCTTTTTCTTTTTTACAGCCTCGTATGTACGACCATACAGATATCCGTACTGGATACGTCCATTCTGGTCACGACATTTTTCATAGCGTGCTTCCCATCGGCCATCTTTTCTTTTTCTGATATTTTCCCCTTTTCTAGGCATAATCGTAGTCTCCTTTTCGCACTATTATAGCAAAAGTCTGACCATTTTTGTGACCACTAATAAGCGAAAAAAAGGAAAATTTGTCGTATATAAAAAAAATCAACCGAAAAAACCTGCATTTTTGGTCGAAAGTGGTGCATTTTTCGTATCTTGACAGTGACAGTGTGCAATGCTATCATTGATTAAGATTCAAAAACTATGCAATTTGAGAGAAAATCACCTGTCGCTTATGGAAATGATAAGTGACAAAAATAATAATTTAGATAAGTTATATTATAATGATTTTTCTTTGCAAAAAACGGAGAACCAAAATGAAAGAACCGGAAACCGGCAAAAAAGAAAACACCGGAAAAAGCGGCTACAGCATCACAACCTGGCGACTGCATCTCTGGTGCAGACATCCGGAATGGCTGCGGACCACACAGGAATTTTATAACCGGATCGCTGAATTTTATTACAACCTGCTTCTGGATCATACGGATCTCTGGGAAATGGGAAGCCAGCAGACTTTACGCGAGCTGGAGATCATGAGCATTCCGGGACGAGGCGGACGCATACCATCAGATCCCCTCCCCTGGCAAAAGGTTCCACTGTATTTTCGAAGAGCAGCAGCCAATGAAGGAATTGCTTCAGCCAAAAGCTATCTCAGCCGTTTTGCCCAGGATGAGAAGATCGGCAGAGCCGAGAAACTAAATGCAGCAGTTACCTATTACAAAGGAATGTATCAGGATTTTTCCGCTAAAGAGATCACGTTGCGTGTCTGGACAGGAGACACATGGACCTGGATGCATTGCCGTCTGTCAGGCAGAGACTTTCCGGAAAACGCCAGACTCATGTCACCATCCGTAGTTTTTGAATACAAATATGACATGCTGCATGTTCCAGTACGTCAGAACAATGAAAATACAGCAACCGTACGTCAGAGGATGCAGGCAGGATGCAGGATACTCTGTATTCAGTTTACAAACAGTGATGCCTTTGCGGTAGGCGTTGTTCTGGACGGAACCGGTCAGGAGATCGCAGTGAAGTTCTGGAAAGGCGGAAATGAATACAGCCACCATTGCAGAAAGCTTCTGGAAAAGATCCAGAAGTCCCAGGAAGCAACCGGAGGCAGACAGACAGGCAGAGTTGATCAGAAATACTGGATGCATCTGAAACATCTTTCTGAACACTATGGACACCAGGTCACAAGCCAGATCCTCCGTTTTGCCGTAGAGCAGGACGTCTCCGTGATCGTACTTCCACGTTATAACCAGGAATATTCCAGAAACGTCATGAAAGGCTCAGGAAACTGGGGCCCTCTCCATTTAAGCACCAGGATCCGCCAGTATCTGGACTACAAAGCATGGAAAAACGGAATCATCGTTATCGAAGTCCACGCCACCGGCATCAGCAAAATCTGTGCAAAGTGTGGTGCAGAGATCATCCGGACTGACACCAGAACAGAACTATGCTGCTGCGCCAATGGACATCAGACGAACCGATATCTGAATGCTGTGAGAAATCTCGGGAAAAAGTGCCTGACACAGTTTGGACGCAGAGCATGAAGGGAAGAACAAAGGAAACAGAATATCAGTATGAAAAGCGAGCAGGTGGATTGACCTTATGGCATGTCAGAAAACAGATGTCATAAGGTCAGTGCATCGGCTTTGCCGTGCTGACAAAAAGAAAGCGAAAGCAAAACACGGTGTATATCAGTGATAAACACCGTCGGGTTGAATACCGCCTGTCGTGTGTGTACCTGAAGAAGGTGCGGGCACGGCGAAGAATGTGCCGGCTTTTGAGTTGGGGAGTGTATTCGAAGTTATGAAAAATAAAAACTTGCATATGGAGGATGAATAGAAAAAAGAGAGAAAGCATGTAAGGAAATATTGAAATGACGAAGAATACGCCTACAGTAAAAATTATAGTAGCAACACATAAAAAATATGAAATGCCTCAAGATGCAATGTATCTTCCACTGCATGTTGGCGCAGAGGGAAAAACAGATCAGAATGGAAATCCGCTGGATTTAGGGTATCAAAAAGATAATACAGGAGAAAACATTTCAAACAAAAACGCTGCGTATTGTGAGCTTACAGGCTTATATTGGGCGTGGAAAAATCTTGACACGGATTATACAGGATTGGCACATTACAGACGCCATTTTGGAAAGAAAACCAAGGCACCATTTGAAGGTGTTCTTACGTATAATGAGCTGCGCCCAATGTTGGAAAAATATAAAATTTTTGTACCTAAAAAAAGAAAGTATTATATAGAAACCTTATATTCCCATTATGAACATACACATTATGCATCTCAATTAGATATCACCAGAGAGATAATCACTGAAAAATATCCCGATTATCTGAAAAGTTATGATGAAGTTGTAAAACACACTTACGGATATATGTTCAATATGATGATCATGCAAAAAAGATATCTGAATGATTATTGTGAATGGTTATTTGATATTCTCTTCGAGTTAGAAAAACGCATCGATCCACAGGAATTATCAGCATTTCAGGGGCGATTTTATGGAAGAGTAAGCGAGATAATATTTAATGTGTGGCTTGATGGTGAGATTAAACTAGGAAAAATTAAGAAAAATGAGATTAAAGAGTTGCCTTACCAGCATATGGAAAAGATTAATTGGTGGAAAAAGAGTACAGCGTTTTTAAAAGCTAAGTTTGTTGGAAAAAGATATGAAGGGAGCTTTTAAATAAGAGGATTATGAATGAAAAAATATTAATTTCATATATTATTCCAGCATATAATGCGGCTGATACATTAGAAAGAGCTGTGGAAAGTATTACACATACTTGTAACATGGAGAAATGTGAAATATTGATTGTTGAAAATGGATCAACTGATTACACCAATAGTGTTGCATTAAAATTAATTCAAAAATATGGAGAAAATGTTAAACTAATTCATTCGGAAAAAGGAGTGTCAAGAGCTAGAAATGAAGGATTGAAAAACGCCAGAGGAGAATGGATTGTCTTTGTCGATGCAGATGATTATATAGTATCTAAAAGCAAAAAATATATTTACGAAGATATATTAAATGCTAAAGCGGATTTGTATGTATATAGTTACGAGATTGGTAATAGAGCAAATTATATAAACAATAAAGAAGAGAAAACATATTATTTTAATGACTCTGCAGAAAAAATGAAGTTGGAAATGATCGCAAATCCAACAAAATTCATGCAGGTTTGGGGAAAGATTTTTAGGAAAAGCATTATTTATGAAAATAGAATTGGCTTTAATACAAAAATGCAGCTTTCAGAGGATAGTGATTTTACATTACATTATTTAATGCATTGTTCCAGAATTAGCATAAGTGATACGATATTTTACCATTATTCTATAGACAATGAGTCTACGATGAGGAGTAACGCAGATAAAAAAGTACTTCAATATATTGAAGCTATGAATATAACGAGTAAGTATATTGAAAAACAACATGAAAATGTACAATTGGCATTTAATGATTATATTTTAATGCATTTAAATATAGCCTGTGTTAGAGGTATATTTTGCGTTAATAATAAAGAAAATTATGTAAAAAAAATAGAGCATATAAAAAAAATTATAAATACACCTGTATTCAAAGATGCGATAAAAAAGTTCCATATAAAGAATAATTTTTCAGCGAGAACATTGCCTGTTTTTTTTATGAAATATAAATTGGTTCATATTGCAAGTATCATATATATTGTGCGGGCATATCAAAATTATATTTACGAAAAAAGTAGAAATTAAAATAGTCAAACATTAAATTGTGAGGAAACCTATGTATAAAATATTAGTTTTTGGTATGACAGAAAATCCAGGTGGGGTAGAGAGTGTTATTATGAATTACTATCATTACATGGATAAGAATACCTTTCATTTTGATTTTTTATGTAATTCATATAATAAAATCGCTTTCGAAGAAGAAATTATTTCCAATGGCTCACAAACATTTCATTTTCCTGCGAGAAGTAAAAATTATAAAAAATACAAAAAAGAATTAAAAAATTTTTTTGAAAATAATGCCTCTAAGTATGATGCAATATGGGTGAATGTGTGTAGTCTTGCCAATATTGATTATCTGAAAATGGCAAAAAAATATGGAATAAAAAGAAGAATTATACATAGCCATAATTCTCAAAATATGGATAGCAGGTTAAGAGGAATTTTACATAAATATAATAAAAAAAGAATTGCTTATTATGTAACGGATTTTTGGAGCTGCTCAAAAGAAGCTTCGGAATGGTTTTATGATTCTTCAATAATAAAAAAATCTATTATTATCAGTAATGCGATAGACGTAGAAAAATATTGTTTTGATGATGTGAAGCGAAAAAAATTGCGGCGAGATTTGAAGTGGGAAGAAAATTATATCATAGGAAATATAGGAAGGTTGCATTTCCAAAAAAATCAAATGTTTATTTTAGACATATTTGAAAAACTTATAAAAAAAGAACCAAAAGTAAGATTGATTTTAATAGGTGATGGAGAAGACAGGACAAAGCTTGAAAAAGAGATTGATAAAAAGAAACTAAATAAGTATGTATATATGGCCGGAATTCAGAAAGACATATGTGGATGGTTGAGTACATTCGATCTGTTTTTGTTTCCATCTAAATTTGAAGGCCTCAGCATGGCTGCGATGGAAGCTCAGGCAAATGGAGTACCTATGTTAGCATCTGACAGTGTAATTCCTAAAGAAGTTAAAATTAATCCATCATTTATATTTTGGAATTTGGAAAATTCAGCGGAGTCTTGGGCAGAAGAAATTTTAAATATCAAAGAAAATATAAACCGAGTGTCCCAAAAGGAGATAGTGGATAATTTTACAATGCGAGGATACGAAATTCATACTGAAGCAAAAAAATTAGAAAAAATATTGTTGAATGGTGTGGTGAACAAATAAGTTTAAAAATAAAAGAAACAGTAGTGGAATAATGGACTGATAAAGAGAAAATATAAAAAAACAATCAGACAATAAGGCTATTTCTATGAGACGTTTAATAGGGAAGAAAGATAGGAGCGCGTTTTATGGATATATATCGCACAATAACTATTTAACCTTTATATATTAAAGAAAGGACAGTGAGATAAGAGATTTGTGTTTTATCTCTGTAAAGTATGAGAAAGTTAGATAATACGGAAGTTAAAAAGTATATTTTGAATATATTATGTGAGTTTGCGGCATTCTGTGATCAGAATGGGCTGAGATATTATTTATCGGGAGGAACTTTGTTAGGAGCAGTACGCCATAAAGGGTTTATTCCATGGGATGATGATGTTGATTTATTAATGCCACGTCCAGATTTTGATAAATTACATGATTTATTAAGAAAAGGAAATATTCGACCATATTATAAATTAATCAGTCTACAGATGGGAAATAGTTTTTGGCCATTTGCCAAAATTATTGATACAAGAACCTATGTAAAAAATGAATATTCAAATGTTGATCAACATTTGTGGATTGATATTTTTCCGATGGATGGTCTTCCGGATGATAAGGAAGAAAGTGATATATTGTTGAGTAAAGCGGAACCATTAAAAAAATGGATTAATCGATGCAGTGCAACTATAGGAAAAGGAAAAGGTTTTGTACGAAGTATAGTTAAAATACCGATGATTCTTTTTTTGCGAATGTATACACCAGAAAGATTTGGGAGAAAATTAGATAAGCTGGCTCATCAGTATGATTTTGACAAACAGGAGTATATTGGTGGAGTTGCTTGGAGTTTGGGTCCTAATGAAAGAATGAAAAAGAAAGAATACTTACCATATAATGATGTGGAATTTTGTGGGAAAAAATTTCATGCGCCAGCATGTTGGAAGTTTTATTTGACACAAATATATGGAGACTATATGCAACTTCCGCCAGAAAGTAAGCGGATAAATCATGAGTTTGATGCTTATATTGAGGGATGATTGAGGGAAAGGCGGATATAATAAATGAATTATTATGTTGTGGAAACCGATAAACATAAGTTGATACAAAAAACAGCTGGAGTTAAAGCCAGACAAGATGTAGAAACTATTTTTAAGTGGAATAATTTTAAAAAAATTGAGATTCCATGCCTGATAGAAGGACGTGAAAACAAAACAAGATTAGGAAAAATAAAAGCACATTATGATGTTTATATGTTATGGAAGAATGCATTAAAAAAAATAAAAAAAAATGATTGGATATATATTCAGTTTCCATTGTTAGAACATACAATGCTGTTTTCATTACTTATAAAAAATTTGGAAAAGAGAGGAATACATACTTCAATAATCATACATGACGTTGAGGCAATTCGTTTTACATTAAGAAATGATGTTCCATTATCTCGAAAAATTAGAATGAGATTTGAAGAAATTAGTTCATTTAAGAATTGCAGTAAAATCATTGTGCATAATGAAAAAATGAAGTCATTTATGCATGAAAAATGGAAAATACATAAAGATAAAATGGATATATTAGGAATATTTGATTATTTAGTTGAGAATTATAATGAAGAATTATTAGAAAAGAGAAACTTAAGCAGAAAAGGTCCAGTTATCATAGCGGGAGCATTGAGTAAACACAAGGCTGGATATATATATAATTTACCGGAAAATTGTAACTTTAATTTATATGGGATTAATTTTGAACGAGAAAAAGCTTCTTCAAATACAAATTATGTTGGGGCATTTAATCCAGAAGAATTAATTTATAATCTACAAGGTAGTTTTGGCTTGGTCTGGGATGGGGACAGCAGTGCTACTTGTACTGGAGTTTATGGAGATTATCTTAAAATTAATAATCCACATAAGACATCAATGTATTTGGCAGCTGGAATTCCTGTAATTATATGGGAAGAAGCTGCATTAGCAAATTTTATTAAGAAAAATCATTGTGGAATAACAATAAAGTCAACAGATGAAATTAGAAACATAATAGACAATATGCTCGATGAAGAATATGAAACATTAAAAGCTAATGCGTGCAAAATTGGTGGGAAATTAAGAAGAGGATATTTCTTAAAAAGTGCAATGAAACAAAGTATATAATATTTGTGAAGTTATATTGAACTTCTAATATATGAGGAACAGGTGAAAATGTTTAATCTTATAGTACTTATTTTAGTAACAATTGTATTTTTAATGTTTGGGTATTTAATTACTCATGTAGATATTTTTTCTCCATTTTGCGTTTTTTGTGAAATGTTTTTAATTGCAGAATTTTTGTGCCTTTTTTTTTCAAGGATGTACAAGGTAGAAATTCATTTGAATACTATTTTAGTAATTGCTTTAGGAATGATTTCATTTGGAATTGTTAGTGCTTTTTTTTACATGAAAAGAGTTGATGTTCGAAATTATGGAGAACAACATTCCAGAAATTATATTTCTATAAATTATTTGATTCAACTAGTATTTCTTATTTTGGAAGTTCTAGTAGTGTTTTATCATGCTAAATATATAAAAGATGTTGTAGCTGCGTTTGGGTATAGTACTTCATCAATTTTTGATATAGCCGGCAAGTACCATGTCATTGCACTGTTCAATTATAATAATTTTATTGAAAAGGCAGTCTCTGCATCTTTTATATATAGACATGGTATTGTTTGGATAACTGCATATGCATATGTATTGCTTTATATTTTAATTAATAATTTAGCCGTAAAGAAAAAAATAGAAATTATACAGATAATATATTTGGGAATTTATGCATTTGATCAGATGTTATCAGGTGGTAGAACTGCATTATTTAGGATGATAACTGCAATTTTGATAATAACGGTAATATGTTTTGGACTTAATAAACGTCGAAATTTTACAAAGTTATTATTTAAAATTGTAGGTATTATTTTTGGAATAATTTTATTACTTATCGGAATCAATATGCTTTTAAATCGTACGGGTGAGAATAGCACTTTAAATCTAATTCTGGAATCAATCTATGTATATATTGGAGCTCCAATACAAAATTTGGATACGTATTTACAAGGAACTCGTCATACACCTGAATTGTGGGGCAGTCAGGTGTTTCGTAATATCTATACATACTTGGGAGGAAAATATGGAATAAGTCAATATTTATATCAATTAGATCTTCCATTTTTAAAACATAATGGATTAAATACTGGTAATGTATATACAACCTTTTATCAGTTTTATTATGATTTTGGTTATGATGGTATTGTACCGCTTATGGCAATAATTGCTTTATATTTTAGTTGTGCTTATAGAAAAATATATAACAATAAACCTTTTACAATAATAATATATGCATATTTATTTAATGATTTAATTATGTTGATTTTTTCAGACAGATTTTACGAAACGGTAGCATCAATAGGTTTTGTGAAGCACTTGTTAGTCACATTTATATTATATAAGGTGTTGATTGATAAAGGAGTTGCATTGAAGTATAGACATGGGATTAAACTTAAATTCAAAAGGCAAAAGAAAACAGTAATACCAATGGGAACAAATTAGAACAAAAAATGGACAAATAATCAAGAGATAATTGAATTTGATTAACACGAGCTAGAGACTAGGAGGTTCAAGGGATGAATATTGCAGTGATTTTTGCTGGAGGTGTTGGAAGCCGTATGCATAGTAAAGATCGACCGAAACAGTTTCTTGAAATGTATAATAAACCAATAATAATACATACATTGGAATATTTTGAAAACCATTCTATGATAGATGCGATTGTGGTTGTGTGTATAAAAGATTGGATTCCATATTTAAATAAACTTCTTTATAAATTTCGTATTGAAAAAGTAAAATCTGTAGTTCCTGGAGGGGAAACAGGTCAATTATCCATATACAATGGTCTTAAATCTGCAAAACAGATTGCAAAAGATGAAAAAAGCATTGTTTTAATTCATGATGGCGTTAGACCATTGATTAATGAGAAAGTAATTAGTGATAATATTCAATCGGTGATTAAATATGGTTCTGCAATCACAACAGCTAAAGTAAAAGAGACAATACTTGTTGTTAATGAGGGAACAGCAACAATTGATTATGTCCCAAGTCGGAACAATTCAAGAGTTGCCAAAGCTCCACAAAGTTTTTGGCTAGATGATATTTTGAAAGCTCATGAAAAAGCACTTTCAGAAGGTGAAAAGAATTGTATTGATTCTTGCACAATGATGCAAAGATATGGATATGATCTTTATCTGATTGATGGACCAGGAGAAAATATTAAAATTACAACACCAGAAGATTTTTATACTATGCGAGCTATTCTTGAAGCAAAAGAAAATGAGCAAATATATGGGCTTGAATAAGGATAATAAAAAGCTTATAAAGAAAAATAAATTAAAGGAGGAGATGCTGGATGAGAAAAGGACCGCTAGAGGATGATTTGCAATATATCGCAAAATATCCGTTACAGTATGAGCAGCTGAAGGAAACCACTGTTCTGGTAACTGGGGCAACTGGGCTTATCGGAGCTTCAATAGTAAGAGCACTTATAGCAGTAGAAGGTATTCATATTATTGCATTAGTGAGAAATATTGAAAAAGCAAATAAATTATATAGTAGACATGAGTTGGACAATATTGAGCTTATTGTTGGTGATATCACATTTCCTATTAATGTTAATAAAAAAGTTGACTGGATCTTTCATTGTGCTGCTGTAACAACATCTAAATTAATGATTGAAAAACCAGTAGAGACATTATCTACAGCAATAGAGGGTACAAAAAATATTTTAGAACTTGCTTGTAAAAATGAATGTAAATCAATGGTATATATTTCATCAATGGAAATGTATGGAACATTTAATAATTCTGATACAGAGATAACAGAAGATAAGATTGGTTACATTAATCCATTGAAAGTACGTAGTAATTATCCTGAAAGTAAGCGGTTATGCGAAAATATGTGTGTTGCATATATGAGAGAATACGGAGTTAAAGTCAAGATTGCTAGGTTAGCACAAACGTTTGGCGCAGGAATTTTGCCAGGGGAGAATCGTGTATTTGCTCAATTTGCTAAAAGCGTAATTTCAGGAAGAGATATAGTATTGCATACGAGAGGATTATCGGAAGGAAATTATTGTTATACTCGAGATTGTGTTTTAGGATTATTTATAATTTTACTTTGCGGAGAAAATGGTGAAGCATATAATGTGGCAAATCCAAAATCACATACTACAATTGCAGAAATGGCGCATATGGTTGCGGATAAAATTTCAAATGGGAAAATTAAAGTAATATACGATATTCCTAAAGATAATGTATTTGGTTATGCAGAAGATACGAAAATGAAGTTAAATTCTGATAAATTACAAGCTTTAGGGTGGACACCAGAAATAGGCTTAGAGGATGCATATAAGAGAATGATTGAACAGATGAAGATTGAGGAAATATAGAGTAAGTACGAAAATCTTATAAGTAAGAGAGTAGAAAAAATAAATGAAAAAGAAATCAATAAAACTAAATTTTGTTATGAATATAATTCTGACAATGTCTTCTTTCATTTTTCCATTGATAACTTTTCCGTATGTATCAAGAGTTTTATTGCCAGTTGGAACAGGAAAAGTGTCGATGGCAACATCTGTTATTACATATTTTTCTATGTTTGCTCAATTAGGTATTCCTACATATGGAATTCGGGCGTGTGCAAAAGTTAGGGATAATCGTGAGAAACTTTCCAAGGTGGCACAGGAACTTTTGATCATTAATATAATCATGAGTATGATTTCTTATATGGTATTGATTATATTGTTGTTTTATGTACCTAAATTTAGATGTGAAAAAGAATTGTATGTAATATTGAGTTTTAACATTATTTTGACATCTATCGGCATGGAATGGTTATATAAAGCCTTGGAACAGTATACTTATATCACAGTACGATCAGTTATTTTCAAATTTATCGCACTGATTTTTATGTTCTTTCTCGTACATAAACAGACGGATTATGTTATTTATGGTGGAATAACAATTTTTGCAGCTTCTGCATCGAATATTTTAAATTTGATTAATGCACATAAATTTATAAATCTGAAGCCTGTTGGAAATTACAATTTTAGACGACATCTAAAACCAGTATTGATATTCTTTGCTATGTCATGTGCAACAACAATATATACAAATCTTGATACGGTAATGTTGGGATTTATGACAACAGATACAGATGTGGGATATTATAATGCAGCAGTAAAAATTAAAGTAATCCTTGTGAGTGTTGTAACATCATTAGGGACAGTATTGTTGCCTAGAGCATCTTATTATATACAAAGAGGAGAATTGAAAGAGTTTCATAGAATTACAAGAAAGGCATTGAATTTTGTCTTTTTAATGGCAACACCTTTGTTTGTATATTTTATTTATTTTGCAAAAGAAGGGATTTTCTTTTTGTCAGGTAATAATTATGTTGGCTCCATTATACCCATGCAGGTGATTATGCCAACTCTTTTATTAATTGGTATTACAAATATACTTGGAATTCAGATACTTGTACCAACAGGACGAGAGAAAATTGTATTATATTCTGAGATTGTTGGTGCTGTCGTGGATGTCATTATCAATGCACTATTGATCCCGGTTTATGCGTCAACGGGAGCTGCAATAGGTACATTGGTTGCTGAGTTTGCAGTTTTTGTTGTCCAGTTTTATGCGTTAAAAGATGAAATTTTGAATACTTTTCGACAGATACATTATATAAAAATATTAATTGCATTGTCTGTCGGTAGTATTGTATCTTTGTGGGTGAAAATATTAAATTTAGAATGTTTTTTTTCATTAGTAATATCATCACTTCTTTTTTTTGGTGCATATGGATTTGTATTACTGATTTTGAAAGAAGAACTGTTTCTTGAAATTTTTAATACAATAAAAAATAAAATAATATAATATCTGTTGCATTAAATGATGAAAGGGAGAGATTAAATAAAAAGAATGGAAAATGTAAACAAAAACAACATATATCGGCAAGAAGATAAGGATATATTAAGAATTATATTGGTAGCTTTGGTAGTTATAGGTCACGGGACATATTATAATATAACTACAAAATTTGGAGGCATTAATTACGGAACTATGATGTCAGATGCGTCTATATCTGATACAATGTTTCATAAAATTACAAGCATTTTAACAAATTTTATTTATACATTTCATATGCCAGCATTTATAGCGCTATCTGGAAGTCTTTTTTCATTGAAAAAGAATATTAATACCAGGGGAACTATTATAAAAAAGACAAAAAGGTTACTGGTTCCATTTATTGCTGTATGGATTTTCTGGAATTTACCTGTTAAATATTTTTCGGGTTATTACCATGGTGTTAGTATAAAGGGAATGCTATTGCAGTTGATTTTTCCTTCATGTGTATATTTATGGTATTTAGAATGTTTGTTTTTTGTGTTTGTCATTGCAAGTTTTGTTTGTAAATTAGAAACAAAAAAGCAAATAGTTATAGTTAGCTTTTGTTGGTGCATAGGAGTAATCTTATATAAAGGATTGGATCAATATCACGTTTTGGGAGATCCTTTATATTATCTTTTATGGTTTTATCTGGGATATAGATTGGAAAATATGATTGAGTGGTTGAAAAAACATAATATTTGGAAAGATTCATCGATATTATGTTTGTTTGGGCTGGTATGTTTATCTTTTATTGTCGATAAAATAGTAAAGATTCATTTTTTCCATTTTTTGAGTTCGTATATTGTATGTCCATTTTTTATGTTGATAGTTTTAAACTATATAGTAAGGCATATAAAAATAAATGGTAGAGCAATAAAGTCATTGAGTGACTATGGAATGGGAATATATTTGTATGCAGAACCATTAAATTATTTATTTTTATTTTGGTTTTATCGTTTTTGTGGAATTGAATTTTTTGGTTCAGAGTTCGGGGCAGCAATAATATATTTTTCAAGAATTGTTATAACACCAATAATAGCAATAGGTATTACATGGATATTAAAAAAATTTAATTTGAAATATTTATATTAATAAGGCAGATAGAAAGTTAAAGATGTAACTAAAGAAATTGATAACAGGGAGAAATTAAAATGATGTACAATTATTTAGTAGTAGGTTCCGGCTTATACGGAGCAATCTTCGCGCACGAAGCAAAAAAAACAGGAAAGACAGTTCTTGTAGTAGACAAGCGACCGAATATTGCTGGAAATGTTTACACAGAGAAAACAGAAGGTATTAATGTACATAAATATGGAGCACATATTTTCCATACTAACAACAAGAAAGTATGGAATTATATCACTCAGTTTGCAGAGTTCAACAGGTTTACAAACAGCCCGGTCGCTAATTATAAAGGGGAACTTTACAGTCTTCCTTTTAATATGTATACATTTAATAAAATGTGGGGTGTGGTAACACCGGAGGAAGCTGCAGCGAAGATTGAGGAGCAGAGAAAAGAAGCTGGAATTACAGAACCAAAGAATCTGGAAGAGCAGGCAATTTCACTGGTCGGACGTGACATTTATGAAAAGTTGATCAAGGGTTATACCGAGAAACAGTGGGGACGTGACTGTAAAGATCTTCCTTCGTTTATTATTAAACGTCTGCCGGTTCGTCTGACATTTGATAATAACTATTTTAATGCTTTGTATCAGGGTATCCCAGTTGGAGGTTACACGAAGATGGTAGCAAATCTTCTGGAAGGTATTGAGGTTCGTTTGAGTACAGATTATCTGGAAAACAAAGATGAATTAGATGCGATGGCTGAAAAAGTAGTTTACACAGGTCCGATCGATGCATATTTTGATTATAAGCTTGGTACACTGGAATATCGTTCCGTGCGTTTTGAAACAGAAACTCTGGATAAACCGAATTTCCAGGGAAATGCAGCTGTGAATTATACGGATCGGGAAACTCCATGGACGCGTATCATTGAGCATAAATGGTTTGAATTTGGTAAGGATGAGGAAGGTAACGATCTTCCTAAGACAGTGATCAGCCGAGAATTCAGTTCTGAGTGGAAGCCGGGGGATGAGCCGTATTATCCTGTTAACGATGAAAAGAATGGAGCTCTTTACGCAGAGTATAAAAAGCTGGCAGAAGCTGAGACAAATGTGATTTTTGGCGGACGTCTTGGTGAATATAAATATTATGACATGGATCAGGTTATTGCGGCTGTATTAGACCGCTGTGAAAAAGAATTGCATTAAGATCAGGAAATGAGGGGAAATTAAATGCAAACAACATTACTTATCATGGCTGCTGGTATCGGTTCCCGTTTTGGCGGTGGTATCAAACAGCTGGAGCCGGTTGATGAACAGGGCCATATCATTATGGATTATTCGATTCATGACGCAATCGAAGCAGGTTTTAACAAGGTGGTTTTTATTATCCGAAAGGATATTGAAAATGAATTTAAGGATGTGATCGGGAATCGGATCGAGGCGGTCTGCAAGGCGCATTCTGTTACTGTGGAGTATGTTTTCCAGGATATCAACGATATTCCGGGAGAACTTCCGGAAGGCCGTACGAAGCCTTGGGGTACCGGACAGGCGGTTCTGGCTGCAAAGGATGTTTTGACAACGCCTTTTGTTGTGATCAATGCAGATGATTATTATGGAAAAGAAGGATTCCGTGAGATTCATGATTATCTTGTAAAAGGAGGCCAGTCCTGCATGGCTGGTTTTGTGTTGAAGAATACGTTGTCTGATAATGGTGGTGTGACACGTGGTATCTGCAAAATGGATGAGTATAATAATCTGACGGAGATTGTGGAGACTTCCAATATTGTAAAGAATGCAGAAGGTGCCGAGGCGGACGGCGTAAAGCTGGATACAGAATCACTTGTTTCTATGAATATGTGGGGATTGGCACCGGAGTTCCTGAAAACGCTGGAAAGTGGTTTTCAATATTTTTTTGAAAAAGTGGTTCCGGAGAATCTTATAAAGGCGGAATTTTTGATTCCAACATTTATTGGAGAACTTCTGGCAGAAGGAAGGATATCCGTAAAGGTTCTTCGTACCAATGATACTTGGTATGGTATGACTTATAAAGAGGATGTTGCTGCAGTGAAGGATAGTTTCAGAGAGATGTTGGAAAAAGGAATTTACAGAGAAGAGCTTTTTGCTGATTTATAAGAGTTTTTTTGTATAAAAGCGAGACCGTCAGTAAATGGGGATAATGTTACTATTATTTTATATAGAAGGCATATAAGAATATAGAATCATTTGCAAATGGCCCCAATATATAAAGAAATAAAGGAACATTGTGATGAATATATCGGTGATGAATTCGAAGGATAATTGGAATATATTTAGCAAAAATCGTAATGCAATTTATGGTGTGGCGATAATTTCAATTATGATATTTCATTTTTTTGAAGATATAGCAAATTCAAATTTATCCGGAGGGGGATTGGGATTTTTAGGCAAGTTGTATAACACATTCATTGGTAGTGTTGGAGTTGAGTTCTTTGTTTTTCTGTCCGGCGTTGGATTATATTTTTCGATGTCAAAAGATTCCAATATTTTGCATTTTTTTCAGAAGAGAATAAAGAGAATTTTGCCAGCTTATCTTATGGTTGCTATTCCATATTGGATTGTGATTGATCTTATTATCATGCAAAAAGGTGTCAAGATGTTTGCATTTGATTTTGGCTTTGTTACATTTTTTACACAAGGGACAAGAACCTTTTGGTATGTGTTATTTATTGTTTTTGCATATTTAATTTATCCATTTGTTTATAAGATATTGCATGTAAAGTGGTCAGATTGGGGGCAACTGTTAATTCTTCTTATTATAGCTTTAGTTATTCAATTTTTACCGAGAATTGTAGCTCCTGTATTGAATTTAAATATAGAAATTCTATTGGGAAGATTTCTTGTTTTTTTCATAGGGTGTTGGTGTGGAAAAAAAGTTTACCAGAATGCTTGTATTAATAATATAGATAAAATGGGAATTTTATTTGGAGTAATGATAATGCTGTGCGGCTTTTTACCGGTAACCAAAATAGTTGTGTCAAAACTAGGATTTAGGATTTTGATGTGTTTTTGGGGGATTTTTTTGCTGTATTGTATTGCTGTAAGTATGCGAAAGATGCCTAAAAGAATTGTAAAGATATTGGAGCAGTTTGGAAAAATGTCTTATGAATTATATTTGACTCATGTTGCAATTAGAGCACTTATGAATGTTATAGGGATAAAGACATTTTATTTTCAAAATTATGTTTTTTGTATTTTGATAAGTTTGTTTTTGACATACACAATTGTAAAATTACAAAAAAAGCTGATTTAGGGTAATAGATAACAATCGGCTTCTGCCTTGGTCAGAAGAATAGCAAAATGCTCAGATCCTCTGCAAAGGATCTGAACATTTTCAATACGAACTATTTCTTCTGTAATTTCAGCACGTCCTCAAGAGAAAGGCCTGAAAATCTGGAGATGTCTTCAGGAGAGAATCTTGGATCCTGAAGCATACGCTGTGCTGTCAGCATAGCTTGTTCCTGATGGCCTTCGGCACGTGCATCATCGCACATTTCCTGAACAGCCTGACACATATTAACCCTCCCTTCTGTTTCTGTGAAACGTAAGTTAATACCTGTTATGGAGTCAATGACCCGGGCTGCTTTGAGCTCGAGTGAGCGGAAGCCGGGGGTCTGTGATGTAAGCTCCTGAAGCTTCCGTTTATCTTTGGAATATTTGATGAAGAGCATGACTTCTTTGAGATTGCTCTGGAGTTTGTCAAGTTCTTCATCCTTTATCTCGGCAGGTGAAAAGAGATTGATCCGGTAATCCGGGACCATGGAAAGAATTTCAGGGTCCTGGACAGAGAGCATTTCGTGGAGGCTCCTGGGAGCGTTCCAGGTGTCGGAACCGAAGTACACGACCGTGGTTATGACCGGGATGAGCCGGTCATCCTTGTAGAAGCCGGTGAGATATTCTCCGGATGTAGAAGGCCATTGCTTTGCTTCTCTGTGTGATCTGGCGGAATTTTCTACCTGCCCTGCGTATTCTAATGCATCATAGACCATGTTTTTGACCGGCATTGCGTAGTGTGTTTCCGATTGATTTTCAATCCCCAGGAGAAGATAGATCCTTGAATCATCATGCATAACATTAAGAGATTTGAATTCGTCCCGGAATTTCTGGACAGGAACTTCTGAAGTGCCGGATCCGTAGGGGACAGCGAGAGCTGTGGTATCCAGTGGATGAAGCGTGTCAGGGTCTATGACGTTTTTTCCTTTGTACAGCATATGGTTGAACACATCCGCAAAAACGCGGTTGTCAGCCATGTAATCTTTGGTGATGGTATCCTTTGTACCCATAGGTTTCACCACATTCGATCTGTTTATGTGATCAGAGTAGTTTATTATCTGATCCAGTTACAGGGTATCATACATTTTGGTGTTTGAGAAGCGGATATCTGATATTTTATTATTTTTGCAGCTTGCGGATATCTGTTTGACAACATTCTTATATAAGATTTACCGGGATTTTACAGTGGCTTCTTGCCAGCTACCCTTTTTCGGTGTTAAAATAACAGCATCAATGAAAGAACAGGGAGAATGAAATCAATGTACGATTATCTTATCGTAGGTGCCGGTCTTTACGGTGCGGTTTTTGCACAGGAGGCGAAGCGTGCCGGGAAGTCAGTGCTTGTGATCGACAAGCGTCCGCATATTGCGGGAAATGTATATACAGAGAAGGTGGAAGGAATCAACGTGCATAAATACGGTGCACATATTTTCCATACCAATAATAAGAAGGTCTGGGATTATATCACCCGGTTTGCCACCTTCAATCGTTTTACCAACAGTCCGGTTGCCAATTATCATGGGGAGCTGTACAGTCTTCCGTTTAATATGTATACCTTTAACAGGATGTGGGGCGTGGTGACTCCGGAGGAGGCTGCGGCAAAGATCGAGGAGCAGCGGCAGGCAGCAGAGATCACGGAACCTTCGAATTTGGAGGAACAGGCTATCAGCCTTGTAGGTACGGATATTTATGAGAAGCTGATCAAGGGCTATACGGAGAAGCAGTGGGGACGTCCATGTACGGAGCTTCCTGCTTTTATCATCAAGAGGCTTCCGGTGCGTCTGACCTTTGACAATAACTATTTCAATGCGCTGTACCAGGGAATCCCGGTGGGTGGTTATACGAAGATGGTTGCCAATCTGCTGGATGGTATCGAGGTACGGCTGAATGAGGATTATCTGGAGAAAAAAGAGCAGTACGATGCAATGGCGGAGAAGGTGATCTACACAGGTGCCATCGACGCGTATTTTGACTATAAGCTGGGAACTCTGGAGTATCGTTCTGTGCGTTTTGAGAATGAAACACTGGATAAACCTAATTTCCAGGGAAATGCAGCAGTGAATTATACGGATGTGGAGACTCCGTGGACCCGCATCATCGAGCATAAATGGTTTGAGTTCGGAAAGGATGAGGAGGGTAATGATCTTCCGAAAACGGTGATCAGCCGGGAATACAGTTCCGAGTGGAAGCCTGGAGATGAGCCGTATTATCCGGTCAATGATGAGAAGAACGGAGCGCTTTACGGACAATATAAGGAGCTTGCAGAGAAGGAACCGAAGGTGATCTTCGGCGGCCGTCTTGGCGAATATAAATATTATGACATGGATGCGGTGATCGCTTCTGCGCTGGATATGTGTGAGCGGGAGCTTACATAAAAAAGATACTGGATATAACAAATGATAAGATCCTCTTATATTTCGGAGCCAAGGCAAAAGAGAAATATAAGGGGATTTTATGCATAGAATGGCAGTGAGATTTTTTGAGGGAGGAAAGAGCAATGAAAAGGTGCAAAGGTGTGCTTCTGGCAGGAATGCTGGTGCTGAGTATGAGTGTTCCGGTGTATGCGGACAAGTCGGTTGTGATGAAGGTGGAAGCTCCGGCAGATACCACAGATTATTATATGACGGTGGATTCCGGTGGAGTTGGTGTGGATATCTATCCGTCCACCGACGGAAAAGGTGAAAAGCTCAATGATAAGACGGTAAGGGATGGTACTGTCCTGCATATCGAAGGGGAGACAGAGAAGAATGGTGAGACCTGGGGATATACAGAGTATAATGGCAGATATGGTTATGTGCCGCTGGAGGAGCTGCGGCCCTCAAAGGATGCGGAGCTGGCGAAGGCCGGAATCGCAGGGGGCACAGAGAAAGAGACTTCTGCAGTGAATCAGGGAGACGCATCCGATACGCAGGATTCCGCAGCCGGCGAAGGACAGGGAACGTCTGCAGGGACGGCCAGCACAGGCAGTTCTCAGGCTCAGAATGGCGAAGGACAGGGAACGTCTGCAGGGACGGACAATACAGGCAGCTCTCAGGCTCAGAATGGCGAAGGACAGGGAACGTCTGCAGGGATGGCCAGCACAGATGAATCTCAGGCTCAGAGAGGTGAGGTTCAGGGGCCACCTGCAGGGACAGCCAGCACAGGTAGTTCTCAGGCTCAGAGAGGCGAGGTCCAGGGACCGCCTGCAGCGGATGGAACAACAGAAGGTGGGGAATCTGTGGATGAAGCTGTCACCAAGCCGGTCAATGGCACAGCTGCGACATCCTTTAAAGAAGAAAATTCCTGGTATAAAAGTCCGTTTATCTGGATCGGGATCGCAACAGTAGTTGCAGTAATCGGAATTCTGGGTTATCATTTGAAGAAACGTTAACAGATAAACCAGATCAATATAAGAAAAGTGGAGAATTTTGTGAAGAGATTACAGCTTGTCAGGAAGAAATTACTGCCGCTTCTTCTGTGTGTGGCAGTTGCGGGCAGCCAGGTTTCGGTCATGGCAGCCGATGTGGAAGGCTTCAGTGATTCTGCGGAAGGCTTCAATGAAGAATGGTCAGAAGATACACAGACGCAGTCGGCGGAAGCAGAGGATACGACGGAGACCGCAGAAGGGAATACCGCAGAGAACACCGCAGAGAATACCACAGAGAACATCGGTATCCCGGATGAACAGACCGAGGATATTGCAGAGGCAGCCGACGGGGATACCGAGGATATAGCTTTGCAGAGCTCCGAGGAGGATACAGAGACTCCCGAAACATCAGAAGGATTGTCTTCTGATTCCCAGGAGGATACCTTTGGCGACGGTGAGGAGAGCTTCGGAGATGCCTCAGACAGTGGTGAGTCCGGCATCGAATATATCAAGGGCCGTCCGCTTACGGAGGAAGAGGAGCAGGAACAGCTGGCACCTTTTGATAATCTGACCTCTTATTCCACCGCCGTGGAGATCGGAAATGATGTGGATGAGGTACCGATGGGAAGAGCTGCGGCCTATCCGTCCTATTATAATGCAGCGGATCAGGGATATGTCACTTTCGTAAAGAATCAGGAGCCCTACGGTATGTGCTGGGCATTTGGAATGGCCTCTCTTCTGGAAACCTCGTTTCTGACCCAGGGCCTTGGGGCTTATGATCTGTCGGAAGAGCATCTGGCGTATTTTTTTGCAAACAGAAAGAATGACCCGCTTGGAAATACCTACGGGGATGTCAATAAGCATATGGGGACAGATGATAAAGGAAACGCAGATTATCATGAGGGCGGAAATGATCTTCTGGCTTCCATGTTTCTGAGCACCTGGTCCGGAATGACAACAGAAGGGGATGTGCCTCTGGCAACTGATTCCACGCATACACAGAAAACCGGTGTGACTCCGACGGCATCCAAGGCGTACAATGCAGCTGCTTATCTGAAAAATGCCTATTTTTCCGATTATTCCGTAAATGCCATGAAGAAGCTTCTGGTTGCAAATAATTCGGTCACTGTGATGTATAATGCACAGAATGCCTATTACAATGCAAGTACAGCGGCCTATTCCTATCCTACCAGCACCAAGAACGTGAATCATGTAGTTACAGTGGTGGGTTGGGATGACAATTATTCTGCGAAGAATTTCCGGGCATCTTCCAAGGTAAAGGGAGACGGAGCCTGGATCGTCAAGAACAGCTGGGGTACAGGCTGGGGAAAATCCGGATATTTTTATATGTCCTATGAGGATAAGTCTGTCAGTGAGCTGGTTGCGGCTACGGCTGTCAATACACCGAAATATAGCAACAATTATTTTTATGACGGAACGTCGGGACTTGGTTCTATCCGCATGTATGCAGGGGAACAGCTGTCCACGGTTTTTCGTGCCAGTGCAGGAAATGGAAAAGCGGAATCGCTTGGTGAGGTGACGCTTAGCTCCATGTCTGCCAATAATTCCTATACTGTGCAGGTATACACAAATCTGAAGGATGCCAGTGATCCTACCAGTGGAACACCGGCGTATTCCACACCGGTTTCCTGCAGTCAGCCGATGGCTGGGGTTATGACCTTTCAGATCCCGGAGGTCCTGCTCAGCCAGAACAGTCTGTATTCTATTGTGGTGACAAATGCAGGAAGCACATATATAAAATACTGTGTGGAGGCAGAGGTTAGTTATGGCTGGTGCAGCTTTTCTCCGTCTATCGTATCCGGTCAGAGCTTTCTGCGATATAACGCGGAGGATACCTGGATGGATGCGGTTGAATTTAATCCATCGGTAACGCCGAGGATCAAGGCGCATACCAGGACTCTGAGCAGTGCGGCCAGGATGCAGCTTTCTTCCTCTGAGATAGATCTGTATTCCGGAGATCAGAAAACACTGAATGCCTCGGCTACCAGATCCGAGATGGCTGCTTCCGGCATTGTCTGGGAAAGCTCAGATACCAGTGTGGCTGCTGTAAATGGAAGCGGCGTTGTTACTGCAAAAAATCCGGGAACAGCAACCATAACCTGCTACGGAAAAAATGCCAGGGGAATCCGGGCTACCTGTAAGGTTACGGTGAAGCTTCGTCAGACGACAGGTGTAAAACTGGTTTCCAAGGCATTTAATAGGATACGGATCTCCTGGAAAGCAGTTCCCGGCTGCAATCGTTATGCTATCTATCGCTGGGATGAAAGCGGAAATTCAAAAAAAATGGCAACCGTAACAGCAGATGTAGTGACCTGGCAGGATACTGCAGTGAAAACAGGAAGCACTTATACGTATCGGATCCGGGCTTCTTATGTACGTTCCGGAAAGAAAACTGTTTATGGAGCCGCATCTTCGCCGTTATCAGCAAAAGCGGAGTTGGGGAAGGCCCGTGCAGTGGCTACGGCTGTCAGCGGACCATGTAACAGGGTATCCTGGAAGAAGGTTTCCGGAGCCAGTGGCTATCATATCTACCGGAAGCTCCAAGGGAAAAGCTGGGTTCGGATCGGAACCGTGAACAACAAAGTATTGTCCTGGCAGGACACGAAGATTGAGGGAATCACCTCCTACGCTTATGCTGTGAGGCCATATAAGAATGTAGACGGGAAAAAAGTTTTCGGAGGATATCAGGCAAGCAGCTATATCCTGTCCTATCCGGAACTTCAGAAGATATCCAGTGTCAGGAAGACCTCCAGGGGGCTGAAGATCTGCTGGAAAGCGCAGAAGAAAGCAGATTGCTATCAGATCTACCGTAAGACCGGAAAGGGTTCATGGAAAAAGATCAGTACAGTTTCCGGAGGTAGCCGTTCCTCCTTTGAGGATAAGACCGCAAAGAAGGGAACAACGTATTACTATGCGGTGCGTGCAGGGATAAAAACCTCCGGTGGAAAAGTACTCTGCGGAGGATATGCCGCAAAAGCAGCAAAGAGATAAACGTGTCAAAATATAAAATGCCCGGATCTGGAATGTTTCAATCCAGATCCGGGCGTTTTATGTTTTGGTTGAATATGTGTATTATATATGATTATATCAGGCAGTTCAAAAGAAAGATCAGTCGTTGTTGATCACAACGCCTTTCTGAAGCATGATGTTGGCATAAAGTGCTTTCTCACTTGTGGAGATGATGCAGTATGCAGTTTTTGCTTCGTCATAGAATGCGAAACGCTCGATGTTTCCGACGGCTTTTTCGCCACGCTCGTCATGCTTGGAAACGATTTCTTTATATGTATCCCAGATCGGTGTCTCCACATTATCGCCAGGCATTACTTCCATCAGGTTTACCGGATGTTCTACATAAGTATCCAGCGGGAAGAGCTTCAGGATGGCATCCAGGATCTCCGGAACGCCATGTCCGTCACAACGGATGGTGATGGCATTTTTTCCCATGGATTCTACAGGGAAGTTTCCGTCAGCGATAACAAGACGGTCACTGTGTCCCATCTCACATAAAACCTTCAGTAATTCTGGTGATAAGATTTCTGGAATTCCTTTTAACATAGTTCATATCCTCCTAAAATCATTGTGTACTTACAGTATTTTCGGAAATTATAGCATCAGGCTCAGATGATCAGAACAGGATACATGGATTTCCGAAACTGTTATGACGCCGGTAGTATCAGACAGACCTGCCCGGCCACAGGCTTTAGAACTCTTATTAATTAATCTAACGGTATTTGGTCTTCTTTTCAAGGGAATATTTTCCTGTAAATGATGAAAATTTTATGGTTGACAGAAAACGTATGGAGCGCTATGATGAACTCAAACGGAAACGTTTCGGTTTCTGGACCAAATGAGGAAATAATACAAAACAAACACAATGATTATGATTCCAAGGAGGAGAAGATTATGCCACTGGTTACATCGAAGGAAATGCTGTTAAAGGCACAGAAGGGTGGATATGCAGTAGGAGCATTCAACGCAGAGAATATGGAGATGGTGAAGGCGATCATCCAGGCAGCTGAGGAGCTAAAAGCACCGGTTATGATCCAGACAACACCTTCTACTGTTAAATATGGTACGGTTGAGACTTACGCTGCGATCGTAGCAGCAGAGGCAGCCAAGGCTTCCGTTCCGGTATGCCTTCATCTTGACCACGGCAGCAGCTTTGAGCTTGCGATGCAGGCAATGCATGCAGGCTATACTTCTGTGATGATCGATGGTTCCAAGCTGGATTTCGAGGATAATATCAGAGAGACCAGGAGAGTTGCGGATGTGGCAGCAGCCCTAGATATCCCATGTGAGGCTGAGCTCGGTAAGGTCGGTGGTAAAGAGGATGATCTTGAGGCTGAGGCAGACACTAACACCGACCCGCAGGAGGCGAAGGAATTCGTGGAGCGTACAGGTGTTACTTCACTGGCAGTTGCCATCGGAACCGCACATGGTTTCTATGTGGGAACACCGGTTCTTGACAAGGAACGCTTAAGCGAGATCCGCGAAGTTGTAGATATCCCCCTTGTTCTTCACGGGGCATCCGGACTCAGTGATGAGGATGTCAGCGACTGTGTAAAACGTGGTATCTGCAAGGTTAACTTTGCAACAGAGCTTCGTGCTGCATATTCCAGGGCAGTGAAGGAGACCTTTGCAGAGAATGAGAACACCATCGATCCGAAGGCCTACGGAAAGAAAGCAATCCAGGCAGTGAAGGAGCTGGTTGAGGCGCGTATGAAGGTTTGCGGCTGTGATGGAAAGGCAGAATGATCTTCTGTAAAAAAACAGAAACGGAGTGATCAGTATGGCAGCAACCATGAAAGATATTGCCAGGCGGACCGGACTTGGGCTCGCAACGATTTCTTCTTATTTTAACGGCGGAAACGTAAGAGAAAAAAACAGAATAAAGATCGAGGAGGCCATTCAGGAGCTGCATTATGAGGTCAATGAGGTGGCCAGAGGGCTTAAGACCAATGCTACCAAGACCATCGGCGTGGTGATCCCGGAGCTTAACAATACCTTTTGCGCGGAGATCATCACAGGAATGGAGGATGTCTTAAGGAGTCACGGATATGCGACTATTGTCTGTGACTGCCGTACCGATAAGAGACTGGAGCTGGATGCAGTGGAGTTTTTAAGCCGGAAGCGTGTGGACGGGATCATCAGCATGCCGGTGGATGCGGAAGGCAATCATCTGAAAAAATTCCAGAAAACCGGAAAGCCCATCGTACTCATTGACCGCAGGATCAGGGAGCTTTCCTGTGACAGTGTTCTTGTAGACAACGAGAAGGCGGCTGAGGACGCAATGAGAGTTTTTTTTCAGGCAGGACACCGTAAGATCGGGATCATTGGCGGACCGGAGGAAATTTCCACAGCTCAGGAACGTCTCCAGGGGTACCGCAATGCATATGAAAAAGAAAATATACCGGTACGGGAATCTCTGATCTATCACGGCGATTATACCATTCAGGGCGGTGTGCAGGGAATTGAGAAGCTTGTTGCGGACAATCCGGATATGACGGCCGTGTTTGTTACCAACTATGAGATGACCATGGGGGCGGTGATCGGGATGAATGAGCTGGGTCTTAAGATCCCGGAACAGCTGTCTATGATCGGTTTTGACAATCTGCAGTTTGCCAGAGCATGCAATCCCAAGCTTACCATTGTGGCACAACCTACACAGGGGATTGCCGGAGAAGTGGCGGGAATCATGCTGAAACGGCTGGAAGGGGCTGCAAGTGAAGAAACAGAACCGATCACGGAGAAGCTTGGCGCAGAGATCATCATGGGAAAATCCGTCCGTGTGCTGGACGAGAAGGAGAAGCTATAATGAAACCATATTTATTAGGTATTGATATCGGCACCAGTGCCTGTAAGGTTGCGGTTTTTGAAAAATCGGGAACGGTTGTGGCTGCGGCCAACGGCGATTATCCGGTTTACTATCCGAAGGAGGGCTGGGCAGAACAGAATCCGGAAGAATGGTGGAGTGCTGTCTGTCAGGCGGTAAAGAAGGCCATCCAAAAAGCGGGGATAGCACCTGAGGAGATCGCAGGCATCGGTATTGACGGCCAGAGCTGGTCAGCCATTGCCGTGGATAAGGACGGAAATGTACTGACAAACACTCCGATCTGGATGGATACCAGAGCACAGTCTATCTGTGACAGATTGAATGAAGAGATCGGGGCAGAGCAGATTTTTGAAGTATCCGGTAATTCCCTTCAGCCGTCCTACACAACTGCAAAGATCCTCTGGTATAAAGAAAATCTCCCGGAGGTGTACCAAAGGATCCACAAGATCCTGCAGTCTAACAGCTACATTGCATATAAGCTGACGGGTGTGATGAGCCAGGATGTTTCCCAGGGCTATGGCCTGCATTGCTTTGACATGAGAAAGGCAGCCTGGGATGAGGATATGTGCAGAAAGCTTGGGATTCCCATGGAATTTCTTCCTGAGATCTGTGCCTGTGATCATGTTGTGGGAACTGTTACAGAGAAGGCGGCGGAGGAATCCGGCCTTGCTGTGGGAACACCGGTTGTTGCCGGTGGTCTGGATGCGGCATGCGGAACACTGGGGGCCGGAGTGATCCATCCGGGTGAAACACAGGAGCAAGGAGGACAGGCCGGCGGAATGAGCATCTGCATGGATGAGTACAAGGCAGATCCCAGACTGATCCTTGGCTATCACGTGGTTCCGGGACAGTGGCTCCTTCAGGGAGGAACCACCGGAGGTGGTGGTGTCATGCGCTGGTTTGAACGTGAGTTTGCAGATTATGAGCGCTCTGTAGCAGGGGAAAAAGGCTCTTCTCTGAACCAGCTCAATGAGATCGCGGAAAGGGTCGCACCAGGTAGTGACGGAGTGGTATTTCTTCCATATATGTCCGGTGAGCGTTCCCCAATCTGGAATCCTAATGCGAAGGGCGTATTCTACGGACTGGATTTTGCCAAGACCAAGGGACATATGGTACGTGCCTGTATGGAAGGCGTAGCACTTTCTCTGAAACACAACCTTGAGGTGGCAAAGGAAGCAGGAGCAGATGTGGAAGTTCTCCGTGCAATGGGAGGCTCTGCAAATTCTCTTCTCTGGACACAGATCAAATCCGATATCACAGGAAAACCCATCGTAGTGCCGTCCTCTGATACGGCAACAACACTTGGTGCAGCGATTCTGGCAGGTGTTGGTGTTGGAATGTATCAGGATTATGATGAGGCCATCCGTCTTACGGTAAAGGAAACAAGAAGACATGAACCGAACCCGGAAAACCGGGACGTTTATGAGAAAACCTATAAAACCTATTTAAATCTCTATAAATCTCTTGAACCTATGATGAGAAATGAGGAGGAAAAGTGATCATGAAAGCAGCAGTAGTAGTAGCAAATGAGGATGTTCAATATCAGGATGTGGAAGAACCCCAGGTAACACCGGGCCATGTGAAGATCAAGGTAAGATATTCCGGGATCTGCGGATCTGATATCCCGCGTGTATTAAATCACGGCGTACATTTTTATCCCATCGTGCTTGGACATGAATTTTCCGGCGATGTGGTGGAAGTGGGAGAAGGCGTTACCAAGGTGAAGGTCGGCGACCGTGTATCCGGTGCACCACTTCTTCCCTGTATGAAATGTGACGACTGTCAGAAGGGTAATTTCTCTCTCTGCAAGCATTACAGCTTCATCGGTTCCAGAGAGCAGGGAGCAAACGCAGATTATGTAGTGGTTCCTGAGCAGAATGCAGTACCATTCGCAGATAATGTTCCATATGAGCAGGGAGCCATGTTTGAGCCTGCAACCGTAGCTATCCACGGTGTATTCCAGAACGATTACCACGGCGGTGAGTATGTGGCGATCCTTGGCGGCGGTACAGTTGGTATGTTCACCATGCAGTGGACAAAGATCTTCGGCTCCAAGAAGGTAGTGGTCTTTGATATCAGCGATGAGAGACTTGCTCTTGCAAAGCGTCTCGGCGCAGATGAAGTGATCAACACAAAGGAAGAGGGATATATGGAAAAAGCCATGGCCATTACAGGTGGAAAGGGCTACGGCTTCGTATTTGAGACAGCCGGACAGGTTCCTACCATGCATATGGCATTTGAGCTTGCAGCAAACAAGGCACATGTATGCTTCATTGGTACTCCTCATGAAAACCTTGCCTTTACACCGAAGGAGTGGGAGAACATGAACCGTAAGGAGTTCAAGCTTACCGGTTCCTGGATGTCCTACAGTGCCCCATATCCGGGACGTGAGTGGGATCTGACTGCTCATTACTTTGCAACTGGCCAGCTGAAGTTTGACCCGGGCTTCATCTATAAGAAAATCCCGATGAGCCAGGCACAGGAGGCCTTCCAGCTGTTCAAGACACCGGGCCTTGTAAAAGGAAAGATCCTTCTTTCCAATGAGGAAGACTGATATGATCCTGACAGTAACCTTAAACGCTGCCATTGACAAGCGTTATGTAGTGGATGATTTTAAAGTGGGCGAAGTGAACCGTGTGCGTGAATGTACCTACGTTCCCGGCGGAAAGGGACTGAATGTTTCCAAGCCGGCGTCCATTTACGGTGCTGAAGTGGTTGCCACCGGCTTTGTAGGCGGCCACGCAGGCAATTATATAGAAGCTGCCCTGAAACCCTTTGGCATTAAGAGTGCTTTTTACCATGTAGAGGCGGAGAGCCGCTCCTGTATCAACATCTGGGATGAGGTGAATCATGTACAGACCGAATTCCTGGAGCCGGGATTTACACTGACAGAGGTAGATTTTGAGGGCTTTGAGAAAAAATTCCGCCAGCTTGTAAAAGACGCTTCTGTTGTGGCAATGTCCGGCAGCGTGCCGAAGGGACTTGACGGAAGTGCCTACCAGCGCCTTGTGAAGATTGTGAAAGACGCCGGAAAACCGGTGATCCTGGATACCAGCGGCAAGCTTCTGGAAGAGGGGATCAAGGCAGCACCGACACTGATCAAGCCTAACATTGATGAGATCCGTATGCTGACAGGCAAGCATTGTGACGATATCAACGATGTCATTGAAGCAGCGAAAGCCATCCATGCCGGTGGTGTGGAGATCGTGGCGGTCTCGCTTGGAGCAGATGGTTCCCTGGCAGTCGGAGAGGAAGGGATTTTCCGTGCGGTGGTTCCGAAGATCGATGCGGTAAATACCGTAGGCTGCGGAGATTCCATGATCGCAGGCTTTGCCCTTGGATTAAGTGAGGGACTTTCCCTGGAAGAGACTCTGCAAAGAGCCAGTGCGATCTCAGCGGCGGCAGCCATGCGCGAGGAAACGGGCTTCTTTGTGATGGAGGATATGGAGGCTCTTCTTCCGAAGATCGAGATCAGGCGTTTATAAGATAAGCTTATAATAAGAAAATTTTTATAAAAAAGGAGATGTAAAGATGGCAGAAGTTATCAATCCGGCAATTGTGCCGAAAGTGACACTTCCTTCCGGCGAGCAGGTTCCGTGTGTCGGAATGGGAACATTCGGTTCCGACCGTGTATCCGCAGAGGATGTATCTGCAGCTGTTGCAGGCGCGATCCGCAGTGGCTACCGTATGTTTGACTGTGCCGCATGCTACGGAAATGAACATGAGATCGGCCAGGTATTTAAGGACGCTTTTGACGAAGGTGTTGTAGAGCGTAAGGATCTTTTTATCATGACAAAGGTATGGAATGACATGCACAGAAGAGTAGAGGAAGCCTGTGACAAGAGCATTAAGGATCTTCAGTGCGATTATGTGGATATGTATTTCATCCACTGGCCATTCCCGAACTATCATGCACCGGGATGTGATGTAGATTCCAGAAATCCGGATTCCAAACCCTTCAGTGTGGAGGAGTTTATGGATACATACCGTCAGTGTGAGGCGTTGGTAGAAAAAGGAAAGATCCGTTACATCGGTATTTCCAATATGACCATTCCGAAGCTTGAGGCAGTTCTTCCGCTTATGAAGATCAAACCTGCAACCTGTGAGCTTGAGCTTCATGTATGCTTCCAGCAGCAGGAGCTTTATGATTATCTGGTAGAGCATAACATCCAGCCGGTAGGCTATATGCCAATCGGTTCTCCACGCAGACCGGAGAGAGATATCTGCCCGGAGGATGTTGCGGATCTGGAGGTTCCGGAGATGCAGGCGATCGCAAAGGCACATGGTGTTCATCCGGCTCTGATCGCTCTGAAGTGGGCACATCAGAGAGGAGAGATCTCCATTCCGTTCTCTGTGCACAACTATGCAAGCAACCTGAAATGTGTCACAGAGGATCCCCTTACAGAGAAAGAAATGGCAACCATCGCAACTCTGGAAAAAGGCAACCGTCTTGTAAAAGGACAGGTATTTCTGTGGCATGGTGCAAATGACTGGCATGACCTCTGGGATGAGGATGGCGTTATCGTAAAATAATAAAAATATGCAGGAAAATCCCGTATCCCATATGTTGGATGCGGGATTTCTTTGTATTTAATTTGGACTAAGAAACTCCGTTGTAAATTTTAACCAAACATGTTAACATATAAAAAGAATTAATAGTTATTGTTTACAGAAAGGACAGTAATCTTACCAATGAAAATGACAGAGACGGGGGAAGGATCTGTCAGGGGGATGTGCAATAAAAACAACAGAAACTGATCAGAGGGGGACAACAGAAATTATGTATCGTATTTTACTGGTAGATGATGAGATACTTGTTCGAGATGCGATCCGGGAGAATATTGACTGGAAAGCAATGGACTGTGAGCTGGTAGGAGACTGTGATAACGGGAAAGCAGCAGCGGAATTTGTACAGAACCATCCGGTGGATATCGTGCTTACAGATATCCTTATGCCATATATGGATGGTATGGAACTGAGCCGTTTTCTCCATGATAATTATCCGGACATCGTGATCGTGATCTTCAGCGGATTTGGAGAATTCGAGTATGCCAAGAAGGCAATCCAGTATGGTGTCAGTGAATATATGCTGAAGCCGGTGACAGCCATGGAACTCAGAAATGTTATCGGAAAAATGAAGGAGAAGGTGGACCAGCAAAGAAAAGAAAAAGAGAAGCTGGAACGTCTGACACAGACTTCCGAGAATTATCAGAAAAACGCCATTGTGATCCGTTCCAGAGCGCTGCAGGGCTTTGTGGATAATATCAAGACACGGCAGGAAAGTCTGGAAGAGCTTGCAGCACTGGGAATCGATCTTGAGGCAGCATGCTATCGTGTGGCTGTTTTTGATCTGGATCTGTATTCGGACGGCAGTCAGCTTACTGCGGAGAAACGCCAGGAGAGTGCACTGATGTCTTTTGTCCTTTTTAATATCAGCGATGAGATCATCAGCAAAGAAAAAGCAGGAGTGGCATATCAGGCCGGAAATAACAAGGTCGGTGCTCTTTTCATGGGAAACCGTACCAGAGAGTTTGAACACAAGATCATGGAGATCTGCAGGACGATCCAGGATAAGCTGAAGGAACTGATGTCGCTGGATATTTCTATCGGTGTGGGAAGCTGGGCCAGAACTCAGCAGGAGCTTCGTGTATCCCATGAACTTGCAGAGAAAGCTATTGAATATCGTTATCTTCTTGGCGGAAGCCTTCTTATTGATATGGAAGAACAGCCGGAGGAAAAAAATCTTTCCATTAAAGCTTATGTAGAGAAGCTGCCAGCTGCTCTGAAAGCGGGTAAAAAGGAAAACGCAGAGCATATTCTGGAACAGATCTCTTCTGAGATCAAGGAAGCGCGGGTGGATAAGAGTCGTGCCTGCGTGTATCTTCAGTAGATCATCCGTGCAGCAGATGAAACCTGTGAGGATATGGTTCCGGACAACAGGCTTTTTTCCAAAAGAGAAGCACTTCTGCAGCAGGTTACGGAGCAGAATTCTTTTGACAGTGCTGTTGAACTGGTCAGGAATCATATCGGAGAGATTTTCCAGACACTTTCCGATGCAAACAGCTCCAGCGGACAGCGTCAGGCCAGACTTGCCCTGGATTATATCCAGAAGAATTATATGGATCCGGATTTAAGCCTGAACAGTATCTGTTCCTATCTGAATATCAGTACAAGCTATTTCAGTACGATCTTTAAGGATCTTACGGGAGAGACTTTTACAGAGGTTCTGATCCGTACCCGTATGGAGAAGGCGAAGGAACTTCTGGAGAATACAACTATGAAGAATTATGAAATTGCCGAGAAAGTCGGATTTGCAGATCCCCATTATTTTGGGATCTCCTTCAAAAAAATGACCGGCTGCACACCAACAGAATATGCAAGGGAGAAACGTAAATGAGAGATATCCGGTTTGCGGCAAAGATCATAGGAAAATTTAAGAGTATCCAGAGTGCGATCTTTGCGGTAGTGACGGTGCTGCTTTTAAGTGCGGTGCTGGTCATAACAGGTGTTTCCATGAGATATACCCGCAATTCTATTTTTGAAAATTCTGCTGTCTACACCCAGAATATCGTGCAGCAGATGAATCAGAATATTGATTCCTATATTGATTACATGGAAAATATAGCCTATATGATCTCCAGTAACGAGGATGTACAGCAATATCTTTTTGGTGAAAATGTGGACAATGGAACAAGAGAGCGTCTGATCAATCAGTTCAAGACTATTCTGGATCGGACATTTAACAGACGCAGTGAAGGAAGCAGTTGGCTTTGATCTTGAGGTTGTAGCACCGGCTACACATGATACAGGGTCTGCAGTTCTGGCTGTGCCTGCAAATGATGACGATTTCATTTATATCAGTTCCGGAACATGGTCTCTGATGGGAATCGAGAGAAAAGAAGCAGACTGCTCTGAGAAGAGCTGTGAGATGAACTTCACAAACGAGGGTGGATATGCAGGACGTTTCCGTTATCTGAAGAACATCATGGGTCTCTGGATGATCCAGTCTGTACGTCATGAGTTTGATGATGCGTACAGCTTTGCACAGATCTGCGAGATGGCTGAGGAGGCAAAAGACTTCCCGTCAAGAGTAAACGCAAACGATGAGTGCTTCCTTTCTCCTGAGAACATGACAAAAGAGGTTCAGGACTACTGCCGCAGAACAGGACAGCAGGTTCCGGAAACTCTTGGCGAGATTGCAACCGTTATCTATACAAGCCTTGCAGATTGCTACGCTAAGATCGCAAAAGAAATTGAGGAGATGACAGGAAGAACCTACAGCCGTATCCATATCGTAGGCGGTGGTTCCAATGCAGGATACTTAAATGAGCTGACTGCAAAAGCTACAAAGAAAGAAATCCATGCAGGCCCTGGTGAGGCTACTGCAATCGGTAATATCACAGCACAGATGCTGAAGGCCGAGGAGTTTAAAACGATCGAGGAGGCTCGTACAACCATCCATGAGTCCTTCGGTATCAAAGTATACAAAGCATAAATAATTTGAGGTCTTATTATGTTAGTTAACACAATTTTGAGAAATGGGTAAAAGACGAGCATCTTGGAATGATCGCTTCTCATTATGACGGATTTGCACAGGGTAAAGCAGGTGTCCTTGACAGTATGCTGATCCCGGCATTCTCCATGCTGATCAAACAGGGTACTGCATGTGCGGTAGAGGGTGACATGAAGGTTGCCATGGCAAAACAGGCGGCGGATATCTGACGCAGTTCTATCCGTACACAGGTCCGGTGATCTACCTTGCGATCACTCAGGATAAAGACGGAAACTTCAAATTCGTTGTAGCTGAGGGCGTAAACGAGGAGGGACCGATCCTTTCCTTCGGTGATACAAACATGAGAACACGCTTCACATGCGGAGCAAGAGAGTTCGTTAACCGCTGGAGCGAGGCTGGCCCGACACATCATATGGCAGCTGCTACAGGAAGACACATCGATACGATCCTGAAGGTTGCAAAAATCTTTAACGTACCGGTAGATATCGTGACAAGATAAATTCTTTCTTATGTATTCAACCTAAAACATATTCAAAAAAGGAGACTGCGCGGAGCGGTCTCCTTTTTCCGTGGGAAAAATAAGATAAAAAAGATCTGCCGGAAATGCAGCAGGCAGATTCGGCAGATTTTGGTTTTGCAGTTATTTTTTATGCATAAGTGTGTGCTCCCTGGAAAGCTCATCGTGCAGCTGGATGGAAGACCAGTGCTGAGTTACCGGTGTGAGCATGGCCTTCAGTGCAACAGGCGGGAGCTGGTTTTCACGGAAAAAAGCAAGAAAACTATCCATCTGTGCACTGGAAAAATCCTTCAGCACGATCATCTCATCACTGAAATTGTTTCCCAGATTAAACTGGGATGAGGGATGAAATCCCGGAATCTCAAAAAGATATCCTAGCGGATGAAGAAATTCCGGCGCAGTGACGATCCGTGTCTTAACCTTCTGACGATTCAGATAGCGGCGGATCTGACGAAGCCGTTCCGGGTCGTTAAAATTATATAAAAGAGCTTCTGGCTGTGTATTCATATAGTGTCATACCTCATTTCTGAATAAAGATTTTTGTGGAACATAAGTTACTTTTCGCGATGTGCAGGGAAGCGGATCTCAACCTCTGTCCCTTCTCCAGGCTTGCTGGAATAAGTGAGTCCGTAATTATTTCCATAGAGAATTTGGAGTCTCCGGTGTGTATTATAAACTGCGATATTGGTGCCGCCGGACTGGCTTTTTCCCTTTCCGGAAAGGATAGTTGACAGGATTTCCGGCGAAATCCCAACACCGTCATCGGAAATCAGAAGAACAATATTCTCAATGTGGAGATGCGTCTGCCCAATCAGTACGAAAATATGATCTCTATGACAACACTGGATTATATTGAACAGAAATACCGGACTGCTACGCTGACGGAGCTTTGTGGTCGTCTGCATCTTCCCATGCATGTCCTCAGTAAGATGATCAAGAAAAGCACAGGGTTTAATTTCAAGGAACTTCTTCAGAGAAAACGTCTGAACAAGGCTGTAGAGCTGATGTGTGAAACTGATCTGCCTGTCAGTGACATCATTGCGGCTGTAGGCGATGAAAATAACAGTTATTTTCATCGGGTATTCAAGGAACATTATCACATGACACCGCGGGCGTTCCGGGTGAAAAACAGTGAGAAAGAACAGTTGAGGCTGTAACAGCCTCAACTGTTTTTTTAAATATCATGGAATTGTCCGATCTTGTTTTTGATCCGCTGCATTTCGTTATCCATATCGATCACAGTGCGGGCGCAGTTCAGCAGTTCATTGCTGACATCCTCATAACCGTCCATTTCTTCGATATTCTGCTTGTAACGCAGCTGATGCTCCAGAGTTGCCCAGAAATCCATACCGTTGGTACGGATCTGGATCTCTGCACGCATGGGAGTTTTTCCCTTGGAGAAGAATACGGGGATTTCCACGATCATGTGATAACTGCGGTAGCCGTTTGGCTTTGGATTTTTGATATAGTCCTTTACCTGGATGACGGTAATGTCATCCTGCCTGGTGATCAGGTCTGCAATAGTGTAGATATCATCGATAAAGGCACAGACAACACGGATGCCTGCCACGTCATTCAGCTGATTCTGAATATTCTCCGCAGTAAACTCATAGCCGAGCTTTTTGAGCTTTTTGTAAATGCTTTCCGGCTTTTTGATCCTTGTTTTGATGAAGGAGATCGGGTTACGTTTATATTCCAATGAAAATTCATCGTTGAGGACTTCCAGCTTGGTGCGTACCTCACGGACCGTACATCGATACATCATCATCAGATCATTAAATTTTGCGGAATTTTTGATAAAAACCTGTGGATCGGGGGTATCCAGCCAGGTGTTTGTATTTCTTTCAGCCATAGTGTTTTTCTGGTGAAACTCCTTTCTTATGTAATATTTATAACAATTACTTTCATACAATTATAGAACAAAATGATATTTTTTTCAACATTTGTATTGACATATCAGAAAAGCTGTGCTATTTTATAGAAAAAGTTTAATTAAGTAAACCACTAAACCGTTGAAGCGGAGATAAAGATATTCATGCGCGCACAGAGAGTCCGGGAGGGTGAGAGCCGGGTCGAGAGGCAGTTTATCAAATGGACCGCAGAGGGCACAGGGAAAGATATTTTCGGGTATCAAGTATTCTGTGACGTGAGGGCATACGTCAGTTGCCGGGAATATGAAGGTATTCCGCCAAGTGCACGGGTCAGACCGTGAATCAGGGTGGCACCGCGGGTGATTTTGAATTTAGAGCTCGTCCCTGACAGAACCAGATTCTGTCGGAGACGGGCTTTTCTTGATTTTATGAGCAAGCAGCGAATGCAGATCACGAATGTCCCGTCCTCCGGTAAGGAATGAAAAACTCAGGAGGGCCTGTATATGTATCCAACATTAGAAAAAATCAAAGAACTCGCACAGTCAGGCGAATACCGGCGAATCCCTGTATGCAGAGAGCTGTATTCCGACCGCTATACACCCGTAGAAGTCATGAGGACCTTACGCACAGCCAGCAGACATTGCTATCTTCTGGAAAGTGCCAGCCAGACAGAGGTATGGGGACGCTATTCCTTCCTGGGATATGAGCCATCCATGGAGATCACCTGTACAGACGGAAAGCTTCAGATCCGCAGGATCCATGAGGACGGAACTGAAGAAAAAACCGTACAGCAGGCGAAGCATCCGGGAGATGCTATTCGGGAGATCCTGAAAGAATACAAAAGCCCGGTGCTGGAAAATATGCCGACCTTTACCGGAGGTCTGGTAGGATATTTTTCCTACGATTATATTAAGTACAGCGAGCCGAAGCTGAAGCTTACCGACGAGACAGTACAGGATTTTCGGGACATGGATCTGATGCTTTTTGACCAGGTGATCGCCTTTGACCATTACAGACAGAAGGTGCTTCTGATCACCGGTGTGATGACGGATGATCCGGAAAATTCCTATCAGAAGGCGGAAGCAAAATTAAAAGAGATGGCAGATCTGATCCGAAACGGAAAACAGAAGGAATTTCCGTCTTTGAAACTGAAATCTTCCATTGAGCCGCAGTTCCCGAAAGCAAAATACTGTGAGATGGTTGAGAAAGCGAAGCATTACATACACGAAGGAGATATTTTCCAGGTGGTGCTCTCCAATCCGATGCGAGCGAAAGCAGAGGGAAGTCTGTTTGATACATACCGTGTTCTCAGGGCTACCAATCCTTCGCCGTATATGTTTTATTTTTCCAGTGATGATATTGAGATTGCAGGAGCCTCCCCGGAAACACTTGCCAGGCTTGCAGGAACAGAATTAAGTACCTTCCCGCTTGCAGGAACAAGACCAAGAGGCAAGACAAAAGAAGAAGACCTGGCGCTGGAAAAAGGACTCCTGGCTGATGAGAAGGAACGTGCCGAGCATAACATGCTTGTGGATCTTGGACGAAATGATATCGGAAAGATCAGTAAGATTGGTACTGTGAACGTAGAAAAATATATGTGCATCGAGCGTTTTTCTCATGTGATGCATATTGGTTCCACAGTTACCGGCCAGATCCGGGATGACAGGGATGCGGTGGATGCAGTGGATGCCATCCTTCCGGCAGGAACACTTTCCGGAGCACCGAAATTCCGTGCCTGCCAGATCATCCAGGAACTGGAACAGAGCAAGCGAGGCATTTACGGCGGTGCTATCGGATATCTGGATTTTGCCGGAAACCTGGATACCTGTATTGCCATTCGCCTGGTTTATAAGAAAAACGGTGAGATCTGTATCCGGTCAGGAGCAGGGATCGTAACAGACAGTATTCCGGAAAGTGAATTTCAGGAGTGCTGCAACAAGGCAAGAGCCGTTGTACAGGCAATTGAAACTGCACAGGAGGGACTGGAATGATAGTACTGATCGATAATTATGATAGCTTTTCCTACAATGTTTACCAGCTGATCGGTTCTGTGGAGCCGGATATCAAAGTGGTAAGAAATGATGAAGTGACCATCAAAGAGCTGGAGGCCATGAAGCCGGAGGCATTGATCCTTTCCCCTGGTCCGGGAAAACCGGAGGATGCGGGAATCTGTATTGAATCCATAAAATATTTCAAAGACAAGCTGCCGATCCTGGGTATCTGCCTTGGACATCAGTCCATCTGTGAAGCCTTCGGAGGGACAGTATCCTACGCAAAAGAGCTGATGCACGGAAAGCAGAAAGAGATACATAAAGTTGGAAAGAGCCTGATGTTTGAAGGACTTCCGGAAACTTTTCCGGCAGCCAGATATCACTCACTGGCAGCTATCAGGGATACTTTACCGGAGAAACTGGTTGTTACCGCTGAGTCTGAGGACGGAGAGGTGATGGCACTGGAGCATAAAGAATATCCGATATTCGGATTACAGTTCCATCCGGAATCTGTTATGACACCGGATGGAAAAACAATGATCGAGAACTTTATGAAGGTTATCAGAGACAGATAAGACAGAGAACAGCAATCCATAAAAGATAGAATCGTTACAGAACAGGAGGAAACAACAATGATCAAAGAAGCAATCATCAAGCTTTCAAAAAAAGAAGATCTTACATATGACGAAGCAGAAGCCGTAATGAATGAGATTATGGACGGAGCGGCAACACCGGTACAGATGGCATCCTACCTTACTGCACTTTCCCTAAAAGGAGAGACTATTGATGAAATCACTGCATCAGCAGCCGGAATGCGTGCACACTGCATCAAGCTTCTCCACGATATGAATGTTCTGGAGATCGTAGGAACCGGTGGTGACGGAGCAAATTCCTTTAACATTTCCACGACATCTTCTCTTGTGATCGCAGCAGGTGGCGTTCCGGTAGCAAAACACGGAAACCGTGCAGCATCTTCCAAGAGCGGTGCAGCAGATGTTCTGGAAGCACTTGGCGTAAAGATCAACATTCCGCCGGAAAAAAGTGCAGAGATCCTGAAAAAGATCAACATCTGTTTCCTGTTCGCCCAGAATTATCATATTGCCATGAAATATGTGGCACCGATTCGTAAAGAGCTGGGAATCCGCACGGTATTTAATATCCTCGGACCATTAAGCAACCCGGCAGGCGCAAACATGGAGCTGATGGGAGTCTTTGACCAGTCTCTGGTAGAGCCGTTGGCACAGGTTATGATGAAGCTTGGCGTGAACCGCGGAATGGTAGTTTTCGGGCAGGATAAGCTGGATGAGATCTCCATGAGCGCACCGACTTCTGTGTGCGAGATCAAGGACGGATGGTTCCAGTCCTATGAGATCACACCGGAGCAGTTCGGCTATACACGCTGCAGCAAAGAAGATCTGGCAGGCGGCACACCGGCAGAGAACGCAGAGATCACAAAAGCCATTGTAAACGGAACCGAAAAAGGCCCGAAGCGTCAGGCGGTCTGCATGAACGCAGGTGCAGCACTTTATATCGCAGGAAAGGCAGAGAGCCTGGAAGTCGGCGTAAGAATGGCTGAAAATCTGATCGACAGTGGTGCAGCTGCTGCCAAGCTTGAGGAATTCATCAAATTAAGTAACGAGATTTGAAAATAATAGCGGCAGAAGAGAAATCGGCAATCCCTATCGGAAGAGATACGAACGGAAACATTAATCTGTCAGACTTCTTGAAAGTGCCGAATGAGAGTTGAACTGAAATATCAAGGAGACAAACAAAGAATGAGCGAAAAAAACATTCTGGAGGAAATCGCAGAAAAAACAAGAGAACGTATCCGGAAGGAAAAACGTCAGTTTCCCCTGGAACAGCTGAAAACCCTGGCAGAAAAAGCACCACAGCAGCCGTCCTTTCTGGAAGCGTTGAAAAAGCCGGGTATGTCCTACATCTGTGAAGTAAAAAAAGCTTCCCCCTCCAAGGGGCTGATCGCACCGGAATTTCCGTATCTGGAAATTGCGAAAGAATACGAAGCAGCAGGTGCATCTGCGATCTCCTGCCTCACAGAGCCATTTTATTTCATGGGAAGTGATACTTATCTCCGTGAGATCACAGAAACAGTGGATATTCCGGTCCTTCGGAAGGACTTCACGGTGGATAAGTACATGATCTATCAGGCAAAAGCATTCGGTGCATCGGCTTTACTTCTGATCTGTGCTATCTTAAATGACCAGGAACTCCTGGAATACCGAGAGCTTGCAGAAACTCTGGGAATGGATGCACTGGTGGAAGCTCATGACGAGAATGAAGTGGCAAGAGCATTAAAGACAGGTGCAAAGATCGTCGGTGTAAACAACCGTGATCTGAAAACCTTTAAGGTTGATATGAATAACAGCATCCGTCTTCGAAACCTGGCATCGGACAATGTGGTATTTGTGTCTGAGAGCGGAATCAAAAACGCAGGTGATATCGCTATCCTGGAAAGAAACCGGGTAGGTGCAGTCCTGATCGGTGAGACCCTGATGCGAAGCCCGGATAAGAAAGCAGCATTGGAAAATCTGAATGGTGGAGCGCTTGTATAAAGGCCAAACGAAAGAATAGAGCAAATAAGTAACAGAGCTGACCAGCAGCAAATAGTAACGAAACAGGAAGGGGCAGGGTCAGACAGAAAGGGCAGGATTGGCTGAATATGAGAGAACAACCGTTGAAACATGGGAGCAGAATCAGGATCAAGATCTGCGGCCTGACCCGCCCGGAAGATATCCAGGCAGTTAACCAGGCTAAACCGGACTTTGCAGGATTCATTGTAGAATTCCCAAAAAGCAGAAGAAACGTCACCGTGGAGCAATTGAAGGCTCTCCGGGAAGAACTGGATGATAGCATTTTGCCGGTAGGCGTATTCGTCAATGCACCGGTGGAGCTTCCCGCACAGCTTTTAAACGAAGAAACCATCGCACTGGCACAGCTTCACGGCCAGGAGGACGAGAATTATATCAGACAGCTTAAGACCATGACAGACCAGATTCTGATAAAGGCTTTTTCCATAAAAACAGAAGCAGATATAAAGAAAGCGGTCCGTTCGGAAGCAGACTATATTCTGCTGGATCAGGGCGCAGGAGGAACAGGAGAAACTTTCGACTGGAGTCTGGTACCGGCGATCAAACGTCCCTGGTTTCTGGCAGGAGGTCTGGGCTGTGAAAATCTGGAATCGGCCATACATCTGCTTCACCCCTGGGCAGTAGATTTAAGCAGCAGTGTAGAAACCGACGGTCACAAAGACCCGGATAAAATATTAGAAGCAGTATACGCAGTAAGGAACATAAAGGAGGAAATATAACATGTTAAAAGGAAGATTCGGCATCCATGGCGGACAGTACATCCCGGAAACACTGATGAACGCCGTTCTGGAGCTTGAGGAAGCATACAACCATTACAAAAACGACCCGGAATTCAACCGTGAGCTCACAGAGCTTCTCAATGAATACGCAGGAAGACCATCCCGTCTTTACTATGCGGCACATATGACCGAGGACCTTGGCGGAGCCAAGATCTATCTGAAAAGAGAAGACTTAAACCACACAGGAGCCCACAAGATCAACAACGTACTTGGTCAGGTGCTCCTGGCAAAAAAAATGGGCAAGACCCGTGTCATCGCAGAGACAGGAGCCGGCCAGCACGGTGTTGCAACTGCAACCGCAGCAGCACTGATGGGAATGGAATGTGAGGTATTCATGGGAAAAGAAGACACGGAACGTCAGGCACTGAATGTTTACAAAATGCGTCTTCTCGGAGCAAAAGTCCATGCAGTCACAAGCGGAACCGCAACCTTAAAGGATGCCGTTTCCGAGACCATGCGTGAGTGGACAAACCGTATTGCAGATACCCATTATGTACTGGGATCTGTTATGGGCCCGCACCCGTTCCCGACCATCGTACGTGATTTCCAGGCCGTGATCTCCAAGGAGATCAAAGAGCAGATGCTGGAAAAAGAGGGCAGACTTCCGGATGTTGTCCTGGCCTGTGTGGGCGGCGGCTCCAATGCTATCGGAACTTTCTACAATTTCATTGAGGACAAAGACGTTCGTCTCATCGGCTGTGAGGCAGCAGGACGTGGCGTGAATACTGCGGAGACTGCGGCAACCATCGCAACTGGTCGTCTCGGAATCTTCCATGGTATGAAATCTTACTTCTGCCAGGATGAATACGGACAGATCGCACCGGTATACTCCATCTCCGCAGGTCTTGATTACCCGGGTGTAGGTCCGGAGCATGCACACCTTTATGATATCGGAAGAGCAGAGTACGTTCCTGTTACAGATGACGAAGCAGTAGAGGCTTTTGAATATCTTTCCAGAACAGAAGGAATCATTCCTGCGATCGAAAGTGCCCACGCAGTGGCCTATGCGAAAAAGATCGCACCGACACTTGGAAAGGACAAGATCATGGTAGTTACCATTTCAGGACGTGGAGATAAGGACTGTGCGGCAATCGCCCGCTACAGAGGGGAGGATATTCATGAATAAGAGAATTACAGAGGCATTTGCAAACGGAAAAGCATTTATTCCTTTTTTGACCTGCGGAGATCCGTCTCTGGAGGTAACAGAGCAGCTGGTTTATGCAATGGAAGAAGCAGGAGCAGATCTGATCGAGCTTGGGATCCCGTTCTCAGATCCTACCGCAGAGGGACCTGTGATCCAGGAAGCCAATGTCCGGGCATTTGCAGGCGGCGTGACTACAGATAAAGTTTTTTCAATGGTAGAAAAAATCCGTAAAAATACAAAAATCCCAATGGTATTCATGACCTATGCAAACGTAGTATTTTCTTACGGAACAGAGCGTTTTATCAAGAAAGCAGCGGAAGTTGGAATGGATGGACTGATTCTTCCGGATGTTCCGTTTGAGGAAAAAGAAGAGTTTGATGTTGTGTGCAAACAGTACGGCCTTGACCTGATCTCCCTGATCGCACCGACCTCCCATGAGCGGATTGCCATGATCGCAAAAGAGGCGGAAGGCTTTGTTTACTGCGTATCTTCCCTTGGTGTAACAGGAATGCGTACCAGCATTACCACAGATATCGGAGCTATGGTGAAATTAGTAAAAGCTCAGAAAGACATTCCATGTGCAGTAGGATTCGGAATCTCCACACCGGAGCAGGCAAAAAAAATGGCAGATCAGTCAGACGGTGCCATTGTAGGATCTGCGATCGTGAAGCTCTGTGGTGCCTACGGCAAAGACTGCGTGCCGAAGGTGAAGGCTTATGTGAAAGAGATGAAGGATGCGATCAGATAAGTTCCCGGCTGAAATTGGAACACAGATCACAAAGTGTAATAAAAATCTGCTTTATCCCAAAGAAAGGGTAAAGCAGATTTTTTTCTGCTCTGAACAGAGGCCGGAAAAATTGCAGGAAATATCTACTTGACAGTCAGAGACCAAATGATAGATGATATAAAAAAAGGTGAGGAGGAAATTGGGGATGAATCGGGAAGAAGCAAAGAAGAAAGCAGAAGCGCTGGTTGCCAGGATGACTCTGGAGGAAAAGGCCAGTCAGTTAAGGTACGATGCACCTGCAATAAAAAGATTGGGAATTCCGGCGTATAACTGGTGGAATGAGGGACTTCACGGTGTTGCCAGAGCAGGGCAGGCAACGGTTTTTCCACAGGCGATCGGAATGGCGGCAGCTTTTGACCGGAAAAGTGTGGCAGAGATGGCCGGTATCGTGGCAACAGAGGGCAGAGCAAAGTATAATGCATATTCCGTAAACGGTGACAGAGATATTTATAAGGGATTGACGTTCTGGTCTCCTAATGTCAATATTTTCCGTGATCCACGATGGGGTAGAGGCCATGAAACTTATGGGGAAGATCCGTATCTTACAAAAGAACTGGGAGTTTCCTTTGTAAAAGCACTTCAGGGAAATGGGGATACAATGAAGGCAGCAGCCTGTGCCAAACATTTTGCAGTACATTCCGGGCCGGAGGCACTCCGTCATGAATTTGATGCGGAAGCATCCGCAAAAGATATGGAAGAAACGTATCTGCCGGCATTCGAAGGTCTGGTAAAAGAAGCGAAAGTAGAAGCGGTTATGGGAGCTTATAACCGGACAAACGGGGAACCCTGCTGCGGAAGTCCCACATTACAGAAAAAACTCAGAGGCGAATGGAAATTTCAGGGGCATTTTGTATCAGACTGCTGGGCAATCCGTGATTTTCATGAACACCATATGGTAACGGATACAGCCGTTGAATCTGCAGCACTGGCTATTAATAATGGCTGTGACCTGAATTGTGGAAATACTTATCTTCACATTATGAAGGCATACGAAAAGGGGCTTGTCACAGAAGAAACCATAACCCGGGCAGCAGTGCGGCTTTTTACCACAAGGTATCTGCTGGGGTTGTTTGATGGAAGCGAATATGACAATATCTCCTATCTGGAGGTGGAATCTCCCAGGCATCTGGATGCAGCGGAGAAAGCAGCGGAAAAAAGCTTTGTTCTGCTGAAAAATAACGGGATTCTTCCGCTTGATAAAGAAAAACTGAAAACAATAGGGATCATCGGACCAAATGCGGACAGCAGGCAGGCGCTGATCGGCAATTATCACGGGACAGCTTCCAGGTATATTACCATACAGGAAGGCATCCAGGATTATGTGGGAGACGATGTAAGGATCCTTACTTCCAGAGGCTGTGATCTGTTCCGAGACCGGACGGAGCACCTTGCGTTTACCAGAGATCGTATTGCGGAAGCCAAGGTGGTTGCGGAAAACAGCGATGTGGTGATCTTATGTATGGGACTGGATGAGACACTGGAAGGGGAAGAGGGAGACACCGGAAACAGCTATGTATCGGGAGATAAAGAAGATATTGAACTTCCCGGAGTACAGCGAGAACTGATGGAAGCGATCGCAGATACCGGAAAACCGGTAGTATTCTGTCTGCTGGCAGGAAGTGACCTTAATCTGAAATATGCGGCAGAGAAATTTGATGCAGTCATGATGCTGTGGTACCCTGGATGCCAGGGCGGGAAGGCAGCGGCAAAGGTACTGTTTGGAGAAATCTCGCCATCAGGAAAACTTCCGGTGACATTTTATGAAAACCTGGAAGAACTTCCGGATTTTACCGATTATTCCATGAAAGGCAGAACATATCGCTATATGGAACGAAAAGCACAGTTTCCTTTTGGATATGGTCTGACGTACAGTAAGGTGGCAGTAGATAAAGCAGAGGTCAAAACATGTGGACAGAAGATAAACGTGGAGGTAGAAGTGCAGAATAACGGCGCATATGATACAGAGGATGTTGTTCAGATTTATGTAAAAAATATCGACAGCAAAAATGCCATTCCAAATCCGATGCTGGCCGGTTTTCATCGGATATTCCTGAAGGCGGGAGAATGCCGAAAAATAGAAATCCCAATATGGGAAAAAGCATTCACCGTAGTAGATGAAACAGGAAAACGGATGGAAGAAGGAAAGAAATTTGAAATTTATGCAGGCTGCAGCCAGCCGGATGAAAAAAGCAAAGAACTGACCGGGATCATGCCGGTAAAGATCATCTGGGAAAAATAATAAGAAAATCTAAAGTAACAGGAGGGCGATGCATCAGGTAGCGCCCTCCCTTTATATCTAACGCATAAACAACCGTACCATTTTCTCATAAATCTTCCGATATTTCTGATACCGCATAGGAAGATCGATCCAGGTCTTTTTATCTACAATACTCTTATAATGAGAGAATGTCCGGAAGCCGTCGATGCCATGATAGGATCCCATGCCGCTTTCACCAAAGCCGCCGAAGCCCATATTGCTGGTTGCCAGATGTATGAGGACATCGTTGATACAGCCACCGCCGAAACCACATCGGGAAGTAACTTCCCGGGCATTTTTTTCATCTTCGGTGAAGATATAAAGAGCCAGCGGATGTGCCATGGAATTGATCTTTGTTACGGCACCTCCGAGAGAGTCATAGGTGAGGACCGGAAGTACCGGACCGAAGATTTCCTGCTGCATGACCGGATCTTCGAAGGTTACGTTATCAAGAACCGTCGGCTCGATCTGAAGTGTTTCACGGTTGGAACCACCGCCGCAGACAGTTTTGGAAGGATCGATCAGACTGTTGATACGGTCGAAATGCTTTTCGTTGATGATCTTTCCATAATTCCGGTTCTTCAGTGCTTCTTTTCCATACTGGCGTGTGATCTGTCTGCGAAGCTCTGCGACCAGGGCTTCTTTGATCTCCGGATCACAGTAGATGTAGTCCGGAGCCACGCAGGTCTGGCCACAGTTCAGGAACTTGCCGAATACGATACGTTTTGCCGCAAGGCGGAGATTGGCTGTTTTGTCCACGATGCAGGGGCTTTTTCCACCCAGCTCCAGAGTGACTGGTGTGAGGTGTTCGGAAGCCTTTCTCATGACCTCTTTTCCCACAGACTGGCTTCCCGTGAAGAAGATGTAATCAAAGTGCAGACTGAGAAGATGTGTGTTTTCCGCACGTCCGCCTGTGACAGTTGCAACGTATTTTTCATCGAAACATTCATGGATGAGAAGACGGATCACTTCACTTGTTGCCGGTGAGTAGGCGCTTGGTTTCAGGATGACTGTGTTTCCGGCTGCAATGGCGTCTACCAGTGGTTCTATAGTGAGAAGAAACGGATAGTTCCACGGACTCATAATGAGAACAACACCGTAGGGGGATGGTTTGCGGAAACTGTGGGAATGGAACTGTGCCAGTGGAGTTGGAACGGTCTGTTCTTTTGCGTAGGAGCGGATATTTTTCAGCATATGTGTGATCTCGGAGAGCACCAGTCCGGTCTCACACATATAGCTTTCGAAATTACTTTTTCCAAGATCCTTTTTCAGCGCGGCGTGGATCTGATCTTCGTGTTTCCGGATGGAAGCGCGGAGACGTTTCAGGGCGCTGATGCGAAAATCAAGGTCAAGAGTTGCGCCGGAGTAGAAGTACTGGCGCTGTTTATCTAAAAGCTGGTTGATCTGTTCTTTTTCCATGGAATTGTAGTCCTTTCTGAAAAAACTGTATTCGAAATATCGAAAAAATCTTTCTATGCCAATGGCTGTTTTAGCAATTGCCTGCCGGAGGCATCAGTCTGTAATACAGTGTCTCAAGTTCGCCGGCATCCATCAGCACAGGAACCGGGTACAGAGGATTGGCTTCTTTATCTGCGTAATGGGCAAGCTCCGGGATGTCTGTTTCCTGGATTTCCGGGATATAGTCTCCGATGCCATAGCGTTTTTTCATATCTTTTATTGCATCAATAAACATCCGGGCAGCAGTTTTATCGTCCTCATGTTTATCGCAGAGACCGGCAGTTACGGCAAGGTTGCGGAGTTTGTGAGTGATGGAATCTCCGTATGTTTCCAGTACCATAGGAAGGATCACTGCATTGGCAAGCCCATGTGGAACATTATATTTTCCGCCGAGGGAATGTGCAATTGCGTGGACATATCCAACGTAGGATTTGGTGAAGGCACAGCCTGCGAAATAGGAGGCGCGGAGCATATTTCGTCTTGCTTCAATATTATTGCCGTCTGTGTAGGCGGTATCCAGATTTTCAAAGATCAGTCTGACAGCATCCAGGGCATTTTTTCTTGTGCCAGGTGTAGTGGAATTTCCAATGTAGGCTTCCACTGCGTGAGTCAGGGCATCCATGCCGGTGGTAGCTGTGATAAACGGCGGAAGGCTTAAAGTCACTTTCGGGTCAAGGACTGCGTAGCGTGGGATCAGCGGAAAATCGTTGATGGCATATTTGTGCCGTGTTTCTGCATCGGTAATGACAGCAGCAAGTGTTGTTTCACTTCCTGTTCCTGCAGTCGTGGGGATGGCGATGAGAAGAGGAAGCTTTTTGTGGATCTTCAGGATTCCCTTCATCTGAGCAAGAGACTGGTGTGGCTTGGCAATGCGGGCTGCTGTGGCTTTTGCACAGTCCATACTGGAACCTCCGCCGAAGCCGATGATCGCCTGGCAGTCATTGTCCAGATACATGTGAAGGGCTTCGTCCACATTGACGGTTGTTGGATTGGCAACGGTTTTGTCGTAGATGTGGTAAGAGATGCAGCTTCGCTTCAGTGTCTGCTCCAGTCTTTCTGTAAGGCCAAGGCTTCGGATCCCTGCATCTGTGATGATGAGTACATTGTTATAGTTTCTTTTTTCCAGAACTTCCGGAATACCTTTGACGCTTCCGATGATCTTCGGATTGCGGTAAGGAAGCAGTGGAAGGGCGAATTTAAAGACATTCTGGAAAACCCGGCAGTAAGCTTTTTTTAATGGATTCATGGTAGTTTTCTTTCCTTTTAAAGTCAAATTATTTTATTCTAAATATTATATATAGCAGTTGGAAGGGGAAAAGTCAAGATTGCCGTTTATGGAAGTGTATCGCGAAGCGTGTTGCTGAGAACAGAGTAACCGTAACGTCATAAAAAAGAAAACAGGAAATATAATATTGTCATGGTTGTAAATATCCTTTACACTAAGGGAGTCAAACAGAATCATTATGTAAGGATTGGATATCCAGCGGAAGGCAAATGTCCGCAGGATAGATATTGATCACGGAGGAAATCATGCCAGAAACAGACACATCCGCAAAAAATCCTCTTCACGTATCCGAAGTGGATGATAATTTAAAAGAATTAAGCCCTCACGGTTCCTTTGAGCTGCCGGTGGAAACCTATATGGCGAACTGTGAAATCTTTCATGCACTGTATGACCACTGGCACAGTGAGATGGAGATCATGTATATTGAAAAAGGCAGTGGCTTTGCCAGACTGAACCGGGAGAGCATCCGCCTGAAAAAGGGGGATATCCTGATTGTGAACTGCGGAGTTCTCCATAGTATGCGCACGGATCTTAAGAAGCCTCTTTATTATAAGAGTGTGGTTTTCAGCCTGGGCTTCCTTGCAGGTCAGCCGGGAGATATCTGCCAGGAATGTGTGGTATCACCATTAATAGAAAACAAGGCAGAATTCTGCCATCATATAGAAGAGGGAGATTCCGGATATGAGAAGCTACGGGAAATTTTTCTGGAGATCCATGACTGTCATACGGAGAAGAAGCCATATTTCTATGTGAAGCTGAAAATGCTGTTTTTTGATTTCTTTTATGAGATGCTGACGAAGCATTATATTATCCCGGTAAGCACAGAGCAGAACAAGAGCCTTGCAGCAGTAAAGGAAGTGCTGGATCATATCAGCCTTCACTACCAGGAGAATCTTACCGTTTCAGAGCTTTCCGGACTTTCCAATTACAGTGAGTATTATTTTATGAAGCTTTTCCGCCAGTATACGGGAAAAACCCTGGTGGAATACATCAATGACTTCCGTATGGAGAAGGCGAAGTATCTTCTTACGCATTCCGATGCACCTGTGACGGAGATCGCCATGCAGGTGGGATTTAACAGTACAAGTTATTTTATAAAGAAATTTCAGCAGTCCAATAAGGTTTCACCGCATAAATACAGGAAGAGTATGAGACAGATCTGAGAAAGCTCCCGAAGCAACCGCATATGTATCGGTTATGTTTTTATGCAGAGCTACCGTAAAAAGTGAAAAACAGTCTGACAAATATCTTGCATATCATGACAGGATTGTTATATTTTTGAAAAGAAATGCGTGATATCCTAATATCATCAAAACAAAGCAAACAACCTTGTAAAAACATATTTCATCCCATCAAGATCCATGAAAGGAGATCAAAATGGAAACATTAAGCAAAGTATTTGAAGACAAATATAACAAAAATGTAAAAGATTGTACAAACGAGGAAATCTATCACGGACTTCTCTCCTGGACAAAGGAGCAGCTGAAGGGCCGCGGCTACCAGGAAGGAAAAAAGAAAATTTATTATATTTCCGCAGAGTTTCTTATCGGTAAGCTTCTTTCCAACAACCTGATCAATCTGGGCGTTTATGATGAAGTTGCGAAATATCTTAAAGAAAACGGAAAAGAGCTTTCCATGATCGAGGAGATCGAGCCGGAGCCATCTCTCGGAAACGGCGGACTTGGCCGTCTGGCAGCATGCTTCCTGGATTCCATTGCAACTCTGGGACTTCCGGGAGAAGGAATCGGACTTAATTATCACCTCGGACTTTTCAAACAGGAGTTTAAGGATCATCTTCAGTTTGAGACACCGAATCCTTGGATCCAGCCGGAGAGCTGGCTTACAGATGCAGGCGTTTCCTATTATGTCCCATTTAAGGGCTTTATGCTGAAATCCACACTGTATGATATTGATGTTGCAGGCTATGAGAACAAAGCGATCAAGCTTCGCCTTTTTGATATTGATATTGCAGATGAGAGCATTGTGGGCGAGGGAATCTCCTTTGATAAGAAGGATCTGCTCCACAATCTGACACTGTTCCTTTATCCGGATGACAGCGATGATGCAGGAAGAAAGCTTCGTATCTATCAGCAGTACTTCATGGTAAGCAATGCGGCACAGCTGATCCTGGATGAGGCAACAGCAAAAGGCTGCAATCTTCATGACCTTGCCGATTACGCAGTGATCCAGATCAACGATACACATCCGAGTATGGTAATTCCGGAGCTTATCCGTCTCCTTACAGAGCGTGGAATCGAGTTCGAGGAGGCATGCGAGATCGTATCTCATGTATGCGCTTATACCAACCATACCATTCTTGCAGAGGCACTTGAGAAATGGCCGATCTCCTATCTTGAGGAGGTTGTTCCGGATCTGATGCCGATCATCCGCAAGCTGGACGAGCGTATCAAAGCAAAATATCCGCAGGAAAATCTTGCCATCATCGACAAGAACGACCTGGTACACATGGCACATATGGACATCCACTACGGATTTTCCATCAACGGTGTTGCATCCCTTCATACCGATATCCTGAAGGAGACAGAGCTTCATCAGTTCTATGAGATCTATCCGGAGAAATTCAATAACAAGACAAACGGAATTACCTTCCGCAGATGGCTCCTTCACTGCAACCATCCGCTGACAGAGTACATCACATCCATGATCGGTGACGGCTTCCGCAAGGATTCCTTTGAGCTTGACAAGATGCTTGGCTTCAAGGGAAATCAGGACGTTCTTGCAAATATCCTTAAGATCAAGCAGGATGCAAAGAAGAGATGTGCGGAGTTTATCAAAGCCAACACAGGTGAAGAGATCAATACACACAGTGTTTATGATATCCAGATCAAACGTCTTCATGAGTACAAACGTCAGCAGCTGAATGCACTTTACATCATTGACCGTTACCTGAAGATCAAGGCAGGCGAGAAGCCGCAGCGCCCGGTAACCTTTATCTTCGGTGCAAAGGCAGCTCCTGCATACGTTATCGCAAAGGATATTATCCACCTTCTCCTCTGCTTACAGGAGCTTATCAACAATGATCCGGAGGTTTCTCCGTACATGAAAGTTGTTATGGTGGAAAACTACAACGTAAGTGCAGCAGAGAAGCTGATCCCTGCCTGCGATATCTCCGAGCAGATCTCTCTTGCTTCCAAGGAGGCCAGCGGAACAGGAAACATGAAGTTCATGCTCAACGGTGCTGTAACACTGGGAACCATGGATGGTGCAAATGTGGAGATCAGCCAGCTGGTAGGCAAGGATAATATCTATATCTTCGGAGAGTCCAGTGAGCAGGTTATCGAACACTATGAAAAGGCGGACTACTGCTCCAGAGATTTTTATGAGAAAGACGAGCGCATCCGTCGTGCAGTAGACTTTATCGTAGGAAACGAGCTTCTTTCTATTGGAAGTGAGGAGCATTTAAGAAGACTGCATCATGAGATCGTAAGCAAAGACTGGTTCATGACTCTTCTTGACTTCGAGGATTATGCGAAGGTGAAAGATCAGGCACTGTCCGATTATGAGGACAGAACCGCATGGGCAGAGAAAATGCTTGTAAATATCGGAAAAGCAGGATACTTCTCTTCAGACAGAACCATCGAAGAGTACAACAGAGATATCTGGCATCTGACACCGGAGAAATAAAACGGTTTTAGGCAGATTGCTCCGACTCGGAAGAAAAATAGAAAAATAGAAAATAAAAACACCGGCATTCATCGGAATATGTACTGGGGCTGAGATGTCAGAGATGATCTGGCAGCCTGGACAGGACATGTTACAGATGAATGGCCGGTGTTTTTTGTGAAATTGGTTACGAAAAATTGTTTACGGAATCAGGCAAGCGATACTTCAGGCTTTTCCATGCTTAAATGCCATCATCATTTCCTTGGTAAGGCTGATATTATCTCCTTCATCCGGAATGTCTTCCCGGTCGAACCAGGAGGCCATGGAAAGCTCATCGTGGTCTACAGTCAGAGTGTCGTCGCCATCCAGATCACAGTAGAAGCCAAACAGAAGGGTTCCGGAGAAGGACCATGGCTGGCTCTTGTAGTAGCGGAGATTTTTGACCTTTACGCCGATCTCTTCCATAACTTCACGGTGAACGGTCTCCTCGATGGTCTCACCAATCTCGGCAAAACCTGCGATCATGGCGTAGCGGGTGTGAGTTCGACCCTCATATTTGGAGAGAATCAGCTTGTCGCCGTTGGTAACGCCTACGATCACAGCCGGAGAAAGCACCGGATATTCACCGTTTCCACAGGCAGGGCAGATCATCTTGCGCTCATGTTTATCATGTACCATCGGTTTGCCGCAGCAGCCGCAGAAACGGCGCTTGCTGTACCACTGAAAGAGCTGATATCCGGTGATTCCTGCGAAAGCCAGATACTGTGGCTCCGCTGTGCGGAGAACTCTTGTGATCTCAAACTGATAACCAGGAAGGAGACTGGTGTCAAGATCCGGGATCAGATAAAAATGCTCTTCGTCAATGGAGAAGAGATAGATATAATTCTCATAGAGATTTTCAACTTTTCCTTCCAGCTCTCCAAAGCTTGGAAGAGTCATAGTCTCGCCATCTTTTTTCATAAGGATCTTTCCTTCTTCATAGGCGAGGATGTGGCTTTCTTTATCCGGGGCCACAGGTTTGTACTCATTGTGATAGGTATGTGGTGCGATATCCTGGATCATGATCGATAATTCCTTTCCGAATTTATTGTTTTACAGTGTTTGCTGAGAAGTTTTGCCATATAAAATACAGCACGCTTTCTACAGTATAAGCTTACCTTAAGAAAAAGGCAACTCCAGCAATAACAAAAAAAGTTGTATGAGTCAGAAAATCAGTGTAAGATAAATGTATTATATTGTGCAGAAGATGTGAAAGATCTGAAAATTTTTCTGCACAGAAGGAGAAGATCATGCCAACAACAGAAAAGCCGGGACTGACCCGGGATGCCATTAAATATCTGGCAATTTTTACCATGCTTCTGAATCATATCGCCAACGTGCTTCTGCCGGAAAACACGATCCTGTGGGAAGTGTTTATAGACATTGGCTACTTCACAGCCATTACCATGTGCTATTTTCTTGTGGAAGGTTTTTACTATACACATTCCCGGAGAAAATACGGTGAAAGGCTTCTGATCTTTGCCGGAATCTCCCAGGTTCCCTATATGATAGCCTTTGGAAATTCACAGCTGAATATGATCTTTACTCTGTTTATCTGTTTTATGATCCTGGTTGTTCAGGAAAGGATGATGGCAAGTAAATGGAGAATTCCACTTCTGATCCTGCTTCTTTTACTATCCGTTTGTTCGGACTGGGCAATCCTGGCACCGGTTTTTACCATCTGGTTCCATGAGAGCTGGGGGAACAGGAAGAGGATGATAACAGCGTACGGAGTCGGTGCTGCCCTTTTTGTGCTGTTTAACTACAGCTCCTACGTGGAAAAAATGGCAGCCGGACCGGCAATGATCCATGCTCTGTTTTCGGCAGCAGGGATCGTAGCATCAGGAATCATCATCCTGTGCTTCTATAATGGCAAAAAATCCGAAAAAGCACCGAAGTTTTCCAAGTGGTTTTTCTATATTTTTTATCCGGCACATCTGCTGATTCTGAGCATAGTCCGTGTTATAGTACAGTAAGAGATAAAATAAAATCTCTCCAATATTTATAACCGGATAGATTGCCGAAAATAAATTTCATATCCACATAAAACATAGTAATTCTGTAAGAAAACAGAAAAATAGCGAAAAAACTCTTGAAAACCCACAAATTATCTGCTATGCTAACTGACATGACAAAGGCGTCTGGAAATTGAGTTTCCAGGCGCTTTTTGCGTTGCAGAATAATTGAGGGAATCGAGGAGGAAATGAATGATGAATGCAGGAGATACCGGCTTTATACTGATCTGTACAGCCTTTGTGTTCTTTATGACACCTGGGCTTGCGTTTTTCTACGGAGGACTGGTCCGCAGGAAAAATGTGGTAAATACCATAATGGCCTGTGGGGCGATCATGGGACTGTCCGTAGTTATGTGGACATTGTTTGGATATTCGCTGGCATTTGGAGGAAATCATGGCGGGATCATCGGAGATTTTCGCTGGTTTGCGCTGAATGGCGTAGGCTGGGAGCCGGGACCTTATGCGGATACGATCCCGCATCTGGTATTTGTGGCGTTCCAGATGATGTTTGCCATGATCACACCGGCACTGATCACCGGTGCCGTGGTTGGAAGAATGCGTTTTAAGGCGCTGTTTTTCTTTATTGCGATCTGGTCTTTGATTGTGTATTATCCAATGGCACATATGGTCTGGGGAGACGGTGGATTTCTGGCAGCCATTGGCTCTGTGGACTTTGCAGGAGGAAATGTGGTACATATCAGTTCCGGTGTCAGTGCACTGGTTCTTGCCATTTATCTTGGACAGAGACGAGGCTATGCAAAAGCAACCTATCGTACGCACAATATCCCGTTTGTATTTCTCGGGGCAGCCATGCTGTGGTTCGGATGGTTCGGCTTTAATGCAGGAAGTGCGCTGAAGGCAGACGGCCTTGCGGCACATGCCTTTATGACCAGTAGCATTTCTTCTGCCTGTGCACTGCTGACCTGGATGCTGATCGAGGTGATCCGCGAGGGAAAACCGACACTGGTTGGTGCATCCACAGGTCTTGTTATCGGACTGGTAGCCATTACACCGGGAGCTGGTTTCGTACCGGTATGGGCATCCTTTATCATTGGGATCTTGGTAAGCCCGATCTGTTACTTTACTGTGATCCTTTTGAAACAGAAGCTGAAGATCGACGATGCCCTGGATGCTTTTGGCTGCCATGGTATCGGTGGTATCTGGGGAGGAATCGCAACAGGTCTTTTCGGAAAAACTTCCATTAACTCTGTTGCAAAATGGGATGGCCTTGTGTTTGGAGATCACCGTCTGTTCCTGGCGCAGGTATTGAGTATTGTGATCACCATTGCGGTTGCCATTGTGGGAACTCTGATCTGTATCGGGATCGTGCGTATCTTTACACCGCTTCGTGTAGATCCGAAGGAAGAGATGGTCGGGCTGGATGCATCCCAGCATGGAGAGAATGCATATCCGTCATTTAATGGATTTGACTGATAAAAGAATTTGTCCGGCAATGATCGTGTGAAAATGGAGGAAATCGTATGCTTATAAAAATAGAAGCAATCGTAAGAGAAGAAAAAATGGAAGATGTAAAAGCAGCGTTAAATGAGATCCAGGTTAACGGTTTTACAGTAACCCAGATCATGGGCTGCGGAACACAGCGCGGCTATACAGAATATGTCCGTGGTTCCAAGATCGATGTATTTCTGAAACCGAAGATCAAGTTTGAGATTGTAGTATCATCAGAAGACTGGGAGATTAAAGTTATTGATGCCATTCAGAAAGCAGCATTCACCGGTGATCCGGGCGATGGTAAGATATTCAGCTACGAGATCCGTAACGCTGTTCGTATCCGTACAGGTGAGACCGGATACGATGCGCTGCAGTCGGAATTTCTGTAAATTGTTTTATTAATATGTAAATTATGTGTGAAAGAGTCCTTCGGGAAGTCGCAGAGATATCAGGAGATATGATCTTGAGATTTTTCGGAGGACTTTTTTACCACAGATTTAACAATAGTCTTACGTTGATTTGATGAAAAACAGCATGTGGCCGGTATAATATATAAGATGTACACGAAAACTAAAAATAATAGATAAGGCAGACATGACAAAAAAGAAATCAAAGAAAAAAATAAGAAAAAAACAGAAATCTATTAAAGATGGATTCGAACAGGACCAAGAAGAGCAGGAGAAGGAGAATCCAAAAATGGATGCTCCGGCTCAGAAGTCAGAGCAGAGCAGAGTTCCGGATTCAATAGAACCAGAAAATCAGAAACTGACAGCAGAAAAAACAGCAGCCATCGCAAGCTACATCAAGGATCCGGACTACCGCCTCCGCTGTAAGGCGGCCATCGATATCCTTATGGCAAAACTGAAGATGATCAATGCAGAGCTTTCCGGGCAGAAAAAACGTACTGTGATCAGTCAGACTACCAGTCGGATCAAAAGTGCGGAAAGTATTTACGCAAAACTTCTGAAAAAAGGCCTGGAACCGGATTTCGAGACAGCCAGAAAAAATCTGAAGGATCTCATAGGCATCCGTGTAGTCTGTCCGTTTGAGGATGAGCTTTACCAGGTTGCAGAATCCCTGGAAATGCAGAAGGATATCGAGAACGTCCGGATAAAGGATTACATTAAAAATCCAAAGAAAAACGGCTACAAAAGTCTTCATCTGATCGTGAAAGTACCTATCTACTCTGCGGAAGGTGAACAGTAAGAACTGGTGGAAATACAGCTTCGGACCATTGCGATGGAGTACTGGTCTGTGTTAGAATATGAGTTGTATTATAAAAAAAGAGACAATGCGGAAATTGAAGCAGAATTAAAAAAATATGCAGAAGAAATTGCAAATCTGGACCATAGAATGCTGGAACTACGAAATAAAATTGAAAAAATCTGAACAATCAGTGAATGTGAGATCAGAATGCCTGTTTTATGACAAAACTGTAAAATTACTGCATCAGAAAAGGAGAATATCCCGGTGCTGGAGAAATAAAAGATATTTACACATGAAATTATAAATTAGGATTTATAAAAAAGAAAACGGAGAATTCCCGAAAGAAAAATTTAAGGAATTCTCCGTTTTATTATCTGACTGAGCAAACTATGAAGTTATTATTCAATATAGAGCTGTGCAACAAATGGGGCATAAGATATCCAACTGCTTTTTCTCTGCCATAGTTGCATTTCAACTGCAAAGATGACACTTCTCACAGGCGGACGGTGTGGCTGCACAACCGCCGAGAGCAGTTTCACGAAGCTCTGCAGGAAGCTTTTTGCCCACAGTATACATGGCATCGATCATCTCATCCAGCGGGATGAACTGGGGGATACCGGCCAGTGACATTTCCGCTGCGATAAGGGCATTGGAAACACCGGCTGCGTTACGGTTCTGGCAGGGATATTCCACTAGGCCGCCTACAGGGTCGCATACAAGTCCAAGCATGTTCATAAGAACCGTGGAAGCAGCATAAGTACACTGAAGAGGTGTACCGCCAAGAAGTTCCACAGCAGCAGAAGCAGCCATTGCAGAAGCGATTCCGACCTCAGCCTGACATCCGCCAACAGCACCGGCAACTGTTGCATTACGCATGGCAAGATAGCCGATCGCGCCTGCATTAAATAATGCCTGGCGGATTTTTTTATCGGAAAAGCCATAGACCTCCTGAAGAGCAAGCATCATTCCGGGAACGATCCCGGCACTGCCGGCAGTAGGAGAGGCAACGATAAGTCCCATGGAAGCGTTGGTCTCAAGGGTTGCCATAGCGTAGGTGATCCCCTTTCCGAGAACATTTCCGCACAGGCTTTTTCCCAGGTCATGAAATTCGCAGAGCTTTCGGGCTTCACCGCCGATCAGTCCGCCCATAGATATCACCGGATCTTTGATGGGGGAAAAAGCAGCATCCTTCATGATCTCCAGAACACGGTCCATGCGCTGGTCCACGATTTCAGCAGTGGTTTCACCGAGAAGGATCTCACGCTGGCGCATTACTTCGGAAATCGGAAGCTTTTTTTCCTGGCAGAGAGCAAGAAGTTCCTTGGCATTTTTGAAATCCATAAAACACATCCTCCTTTTCCCTACATCTGAACAACCATGACATCATGGATGTTGGTGTTCCGGTGAATGCTTTCTACGATATCTTCCGGGAGATGACCGTCGGATTCCACGATCGTATAGGCTGTGGTTCCTTTGGATTCACGGAAGAGGCGCATGAAGGCAATGTTAATGTTACGTTCACTTAAGCATTTGGTGATGTAGGCCACAACACCGGGAGTATCCTGATGGATCACGATGATGGCACTGTATTCGCCGGTGAAATCCACTTTCACGTGGTTGATCTCCACAATACGGACCTTGCCGCCGCCCAGCGATTCCCCCCGGACTGTCATTTCCTGTCCCTGTTCATTGACCATATGGATATCTACAGTGTTGGGATGGACATCGGTTTCTGTTTCATTTGGAGTAAAGGAAAAGTCGATCCCCTGTTCCCTGGCAATATCAAAAGAATTCCGTATACGCATGTCATCTGTGGAAAAGCCCATGATCCCGCCAAGGAGGGCACGGTCTGTACCGTGTCCCTTGTATGTTCTGGCGAAGGAACCATAAAGGATGAATTCCACTTTTTTCAGGGGCGGCGTGATCATCTTCTGGGCAAGGAAAGCAATGCGTGCAGCCCCTGCGGTATGAGAACTGGAAGGACCGATCATGTTGGGACCCATAACGTCAAATACACTGATAAAAGACATTTTGCTTAATTCTCCTGTGGTGTTTTTGCAATAAATTTCTTATAAATGGTGTCAACGATTACGCCGATGGCGTTGTCACCGGATACATTGCAGGCAGTTCCGAAGGAATCCTGGGTAATGTAAAGGGCAACCATGATAGCACAGATGGCACCGTCCGGATCACCGGCTTCCGCTCCGAATACCATGTAAAGGAATGGAAGGGCAGTCATGATGGAACCACCGGGAGCACCGGGAGATGCAACCATGGCAACACCGAGAGTCATGATGAACGGAACGATGATCCCAAGACTGATGGGCAGCTGGTTCATAAGGCAGACTGCAGTAGCACAGGCTGTGATGGTGATCATGGAACCGGCCATGTGGATGTTTGCACAGAGCGGTACTACGAAGTTGCGAATCTGCTCGCACACGCCGTCCTTTTTGGCACATTCCAGATTGACCGGGATGGTAGCTGCGGAAGACTGGGTTCCCAGAGCAGTTGTGTATCCCGGGATCTGATTTTTGATCAGAGTGAAAGGATTCTTTTTGCTGACAGTACCTGCGATCACAAACTGGATCGTAATGCAGATCAGGTGCATGATGATAACAACAAGGAATACCTTCCAGAGGATGCTTAAGATGGCAAAGGTTTTTCCGGAAATAGTCATATCTGTGAAGGTTCCGCAGATGTAAAGCGGAAGCAGCGGGATGATAATGGTATGAAGGACCTTGTCAATGATTTTGGAAAAGTCACTCATTCCGTTATAAAGGCTGTTTCCCATTTCTTTTCCACGCATGGAAGAGAGGCACAGTCCCATGACAAAGGCAAGGGCAACAGCAGAAAGAGTATCCATGACCGGCTCCAGTGTGATAGAGAAAAATGGTGTCAGGGATGCGTCTGCGGTAGCTGCGATCTGATCCAGTGCACCTTCACTCATAAAGTGCGGGAACAGGCTGGATGATACCAGATAGGATGCGGAACCTGCGATCAGAGTGGAGCCATAAGCCAGAGCCACTGTGATCAGGAGAAGCTTCCCTGCACCCTGTGAAAGATCCGCAATACCCATGGTCACATAGGCAAGGATCATCAGCGGGATGACGAATTTCAGAAAGGTACTGAAAAATCCGGAAAGGGTTACAACAAAGCGACAGAAGCCTTCCGGAAGGAACTGGCCGAACAGGATACCTACGATGATGGCAATGATCAGCTTCGGCACAAGTCCGATCTTGATTTTTTTCTTTTCCATTTGGATTCTTTCCTCCTAAGTATGAATTTATTCATTTTGCACAAAAATACGATTGACGTCCTCGTGATTGTATTGTAACATTGACATAAAAATAAGGCAAATTCACAGATTTCATCATCACGATGAAAAAATTTCATAGAAAAAGGGAGAAAATCATGGAAATCCGTCAGTTGGAGACGTTTGTACATGTAGCACAGCTTCAGAGCTTTTCCAGGGCAGCAGAGGTTCTGGGATACACCCAGTCAGCGATCACTGTCCAGATCCGTCTTCTGGAAAATGAGCTGGAAACAAGACTTTTTGACAGAACCGGAAAGCGTGTGGTGCTTACTCCGTCCGGAAAAGAGTTTATGGGGCATGCAAGCCGGATCTTATATGACGTAAATAAAGCAAAAAAGTCAATGAATGATGATGCGGAACTGAAAAATCCATTACATATCGGGACTATTGAATCTCTCTGCACAGCAAAGCTTCCGGCTGTTCTCAGCAAATTTCGTGAGTTTCACCCGAAAGTAAATATGCAGGTGACTATTGATACACCGGAGCAGCTGATACGGATGATGGAGCATAACGGGCTGGATCTTATTTATATACTGGATACCCCAAGGTGGGACCAGAACTGGGTGAAGGTCATGGAGAAGGCGGAGCCGGTAGTATTTGTGGCCTCTGCAGATTCGGAGTTTGCGGGAAAGACGCTGAAGATGGAGGATATCCTGGAAGAGCCTTTTTTTCTCACGGAAAAGAATGCCAATTATCGGCAGGCCCTGGATCAGCAGCTGGCGCTTAAGAAGCAGGCCCTGTCACCGGTACTGGAAATCAGCGATACCGCTTTTATCATCCGCATGCTGGAAAAGAACCACGGACTTTCCTTTCTTCCCTATCTGGCTGTGGAGCGGGATATCCGGAAAGGAAGAATTGCCCTTTTACATGTGGAAGATGTGGAGATATCCATGTACCGGCAGATCTTTTACCATAAGAATAAGTTTAAGACGAGAGAGATGGAGGAGTTTATCCGTCTGGCGGCAGAGTGAAAGTCAGAGCTTGTAAAAACAAATAAAATGTGGCACTATAAAAGAAAAAAACACAGGAGAGAAAAAATGAATCTTATTGAAGAAGCAAAAGCTCTTGGTTTTTCCGACGCAGCGGTCATAAGTACCGATCAGCTTGTATTTGTGCCGGAATACCGGGTTTTCTGCGAGGACAATCTTTGCGGGAATTATGATAAAAACCCGGCATGTCCACCACAGAGCGGCACTGTAGAGGAGATGAAAGAGCATGCGCTGAAATATGAAAAAACGCTGATACTCCAGACAATGCAGGATGGCCTTATGGACTACAAAAAGGCAAAACTTGCTCATAACAAACTGACAGAACAGCTGGCAGAGAAGATGAAAGAAGAGGGAATAACTGATCTTCTGATCATGAGTGCGGGACCTTATAAACATAATTCCTGCATGTCCGCTTACTGTGTGGATGCACAGAAAATGGCAGACGCTGCAGGAATGCTATGCTGGACCAGCGACGGAATGATCCGTTATTTTTCCCAGGTTCTTTTCCGTGGGTAATAAGATGAAGGATTTTGTAAAGGAATATGGGAGAAATAGATGGAATTTTACGAATGCGAGTATCCGTTGACAGAAACAGAAAAAACGTGTAGAGTTTAAATAAATGTAATTACATAAAAAGAATCAGCAGGAGAAAAACCAGAATGGAAAAATCAACAGTTTATTTCACTGATTTTCGTTGTCCGGTGGGAACCAGCCAGCTGGACAAACTGAAAAAACTCTGCGTTGCCGCAGGAATCAAAGATATCGATATGGATGGAAAATTCGTAGCCATCAAGATGCATTTCGGAGAGCTTGGAAATATGGCATTCCTTCGTCCGAACTATGCAAAGGTAGTAGCAGATCTCTGTAAGGAGCAGGGCGGAATGCCGTTCTTGACAGATTGTAATACCCTTTATCCGGGAAGCAGAAAGAACGCACTGGAGCATTTGGACTGTGCAAATCTTAATGGATTTAACACGATCACAACCGGATGTCAGATCATCATCGGTGACGGAGTTCGAGGAACCGATGAAGTAGAAGTTCCGGTAGTGAACGGAGAATACTGTAAAACTGCCCTGATCGGCCATGCTATCATGGACGCAGATATTTTTATCAGTCTCAGCCACTTCAAGGGACATGAGACAACCGGCTTTGGCGGTGCTCTGAAGAATATCGGTATGGGATGCGGAAGCCGTGCCGGAAAGATGCAGCAGCATGCCAGCGGAAAGCCGGCCATCAATGAAGAAGTCTGTCGTGGCTGCCGCCGTTGTGCGAAAGAGTGCGGAAGTGATGCGATTACATATGTAAACAAGAAAGCAGTTATTGATTACGATAAATGCAAAGGCTGTGGTCGTTGTATCGGGGCCTGCAGCTATGATGCCGTATACAATCCGAATAGCAGTGCAAACGAGCTTCTTGATCGCAAGATGGCAGAGTATGCACAGGCTGTCTGTCACGGACGTCCCCATTTCCATATTGCACTGGTACAGGATATCAGCCCTAACTGTGACTGCCATGGTGAAAATGATGCGCCGATCCTTCCGGATATCGGAATGTTCGCAAGCTTTGACCCGGTTGCACTGGATCAGGCCTGTGCAGATGCCTGCCTGAAGGCAACACCGATCGCCAACAGCCAGCTTGGAGAGCATCTGGCAGAGCCGGGATGGCACTGTCACCATGACCACTTTAAGGATTCCAATCCGAATATTGAGTGGAAGGCAACCCTGGATCAGGCAGAAAAGATCGGCCTGGGAATCAGGGAATATGAGCTGAAGATAATCAAATAAGAAACAGAAATCATAGAAAATTACGAAAGCACGCCTGCAACATGGCGTGCTTTTTTGCGTAAATAAAGAAATATAAAATGAAAAAACGTATAAAGACGGTATTTTTAAATAAAAAACATGTGCGTGCATATGCGTGCTTGAAATACAGCCATTGTGAATAATATACAAAGAAATAACAGGAAAATTTGGACAAAAACGAGAAAACAGAAAAAGCTGTAAATTTATATTGCATAATCAGACTGCGTGTGATAACATACACACAACATAATTAACACGCATTTAACACGCAAACAAAGAGAAAAGGCACGCAAATACGAAAATATCAAAGATAAGCGGAGCTAATGTGCAGGAAAACGTGCAGATCGTGTGTACAGAAACAGGCTGCATTCTGTGAGCAGAGAATATAGAGCAGGCCTGAAATCTTTTTCAGAGGAGGAAATTATGACAGGAATACAGAAAAAACAGCGTCTGCTGACTATGATATTTGGAGCTTTCGCGATCTTTTTTACCGGATATCCCCATGTATGGTCTATTTACCAGCCCTATGTGATGGAGCAGGCAGGCTGGAGTCAGGGACAGGCATCCATGTGCTTTTATCTGGCACTGAGCACCTTTGTATTCGGAAATATCGTAGGCGGAAGGATGCAGAACCGCTTTAAGGAAAAGACGATTGTATGGATCGGAGGCGGGATCTTTGCGGCAGGAATCCTGGCATCTGCATTTCTGATCGTTCCTACACCGCTTCCTATGTATCTGTCCTATGGCGTGATGCAGGGATTTGGACAGGGAATGATCTACACGGTGATCTTGGCAACTGTGCAGAGATGGTTCCCGGACCGTACCGGATTTGCTTCCGGCGTTGTGGTAACTGCCAACGGACTTTGCGGATTTTTCCTGGCGCCGCTGAGTCGAAAGCTGCTGGAGGCAGAGGGTGTGCAGAAAACCTTTCTGATCATTGGGGCAGCCATCGCAGTTTCCTGGATTCTGTGCGGCATCTTTTTTCAGGCACCCGATAAGAGTCTGGTGAACGCAGGTGGCTCTGCGGCAAAGTCCGGAACATCGGAGATGAAGCAGTATACATCCGGAGAGATGATGCGTACAAGAAATTTTTATCTTCTTCTTGCGACCATGTTCTTTGGACTGATTTCTTATTTTATGGTTTCACCGGTATCCCAGACCTACCAGATCGACCTTGGGATCCCGTCTGCAGTGGCAGTCAGCGCCGTTATGCTTGGATCCATTGTCAATGCGGGAGCAAGACTGGTGCTTCCGACACTGGCAGATAAAGTGGGAAGGATCGTCTGCATCAAAGGAGTGCTGATCGTGGCAGTGATCGCTATGGGAGTTCTCGCTGTATCAAGATCCCTGGCAGTAACGGTTGCTGTTGTGCTGATGTACGGCTGCTACGGCGGCATCATGGGAAGCTTCCCGTCCCTGACAAGCTCTATTTTCGGAATGAAGCACACCGGGGAGAATTACGGATTTGTCATGTTCGGCATTGTATTTGCAACCTTTGGCGCACCGGCGATCTCCGGTCTGGTGAGTAGCAAAGGTTATGAGATGAACGTGGTATTTGGGATCGGAGCTGTTTTTGCAGTGATCGCATTGGTATGCCTGACTCTACTTGGACGGAATCTTGTGAAAGAGCATGCCGAAAAATCTGCCGGAGTAAAGAATGATACAGCACAGGTAAGCAAACCACAGGCAGAATAAGTCTGAATGTAACTGGATGCAGAGCTGTATCAGCTGCCGGATCAAAGACAGCTGACTGAGAATCAGAAAACAGAAAAACCTGGAAGAAATAAAATGCCTGTGGCTGATTTCTTCCAGGCTTTTTTTGAGTTGCCGGAATCAGATATTTCTGCTAGGATAACGAAAGGATGAGAAAATCAGATATTGTTTTTGACTGTTTATTTTGATCTGTCGTTCGAAGAAACCGTGAGACGACATAATACAAGAAACAGAGAATTTGGTGAAAAAGATATGCGCAGATGGTGGAGAGAAAAAGATTTTTCTTCAGTTCTCAGGGAACAGGCTATTACCTGCGAAATGGATACAGACAGTATTGTTGAGAAAATATACTCGGATTTGAACGCAGATCGCAAAGCGATTGCGTTCATGAGCATATAAAGTAAATGTAATACAAACATGTTCAGACTGGCAGAATAATTGCAATCATGCTGCCTTTTTTGCTGCTTTCCAGTACTTTTACCTGTCCGTTATGCTGTCGGACAATTTCACTGACAAGTGCAAGCCCCAGGCCGGCACCTCCCATAGCGCGGCTTCTTGATTTATCTACACGGAAAAACGGGGTGAAGATTTTTTCTTGATATTCGGGAGGAATGCCGATCCCGGTGTCGGAGACTTCAAGAAAGACATAATTGACCGACGTGGATGTATCTGTTATTTCTTCGGAAAGATGGATATTTACGGTTACTTTTCCACCGGAGTGATTGTATTTGATCGCATTTTCCACAAGATTGTACACAGCGCGATACAGCAGCAGATAGCTTCCGGTAATAATGCAGTCCCCCTCCTGCTGGATCAGTTCAACATCCTTCTGTTCCGCTACAGAAGCCAGGTCGCAGAAAACCTCATCCGTCAGTGCTGCCAGAGAGATCCTTTCGGAACGTTCAACAGTCTGTACACCGGTCATATCCAGGAGGATTTCAGCCAGATGGGAAAGTCGCCCGGTCTGTTCCTGGAGCATGGCAAAAATCTCCTGATAATCTTTTAAAGCAGGTGCTTCCCTGCGGGCAAAGACCTCCAGATTTGTCTGGATAACGGCAAGAGGAGTCCTCAGCTCATGGGCTGCATTGGCAGAAAACTGCTTCTGGGCAGTAAAGGCCTCATCCAGGCGTGCGAGCATTTTGTTAAATGAAATTGTCAGGCGGGAAATTTCGTCATTGGTAGCAGGAACTTCAAGAGCCTCTGAAAGGTTCTGGACCTCTATTTGGTTTACCTCCTGGCTGAGTCTGCGAAGCGGAAGTAATGCCTGACGGCTGATAAAATAAGTGCAGATGCTGCTGAGAAGGATGATGATCCCTGTTACCATGAGTCCTTTGGTGAGAAACAGTTTTTTTGTTAGCTGCAGCTGATCGGAAAGCTCCGGAAATAAGACGGAGGGATCCATATTAAAGGTGATGGGAGCAGAGTCTGTGTTATCGATCCGTATCATGTAATCTCCCAGATTCTCCATTCCGGCAACTGCAGACTGACTGATAAAAAAATACATCAGAATGCAGGTGACTGTCATAAGCAGTGCGGTGATCAGTGTCAGACGCCATTGAAGAGATAGCTTTCCGGTTATTTTTTTCATTGTATATCCTCCGTTAAAATGTAACCCTGGCCGATCTTATTCTGTATTGTATCAAAGCCGAGAGCCGTGCGCAGCTTTTTTCGAAGAGAAGAAATGTGGACACGAATGGAATTGCTGAAACTGTTGACGCTTCCGTCCCAGATATGCTCGATCATTTCTTCCGGGCTTATGATACGGTTCTGATGAAGAAGGAAATATTCCAGAAGAGAACTTTCCTTTCGGGTCAGAGAAAGAGGAAGTCCATCGATACTGGCCTTTCTTGTACGGGTATCAAAGCTGATACGTCCGCATTGCAGACATACATCCTGCTGGATGAATTTTCTTCGTGTCAGACTTCGGATCCGTGCCTCCAGCTCTTCAAAATGAAAAGGCTTTGTGAGATAGTCATTGGCACCGAGATCAAGCCCTTCAACCTTGTCCTGGATCTGTCCTCTGGCAGAGAGGATCAAAACGGGAGTGGAAGTATCGGATTCCCGAAACTGGCGCAGGATTTCCAGACCATCAACGCCTGGAAGGTTCAGATCAAGAAGGATGAGATCATAATTTTCCACCAGACATAATTCCAGTCCTTCATCCCCGTCAAAACATGTGTCCGCTTCATAGCCATCCATGCGAAGTCCCTCCGCAATAGACTGGCAAAGCTGCTTTTCATCTTCGATTATCAATATATGCATAGTAAATTCTCCTAAAAAACAGTTGATTTTGCTTTGTTATCTATCATATCATGTATAGCATAAAATTCCTGTAAATTTTTTTATTTCTTAACAGAGATTTTATACAGGGGATGATATAGTAAGGCTACAGAGAGCAAGATTTACATATAAAATATACGTCGGTTCCGGATATTATACGTCGGTTCCGGATATGGGCCGGTGATATCAGAAGGGAGAATATAAACAATGAAATTAAGAACACAGAAAATAACAGCACTTATGGCAGCAGCGGTATTAGGAATATCTGCATTTGGAAGCGTACCGGTAACAGCGGCGGAAAGCACAGAAACAGCAGATATCGGAGAGGCAATGGCGGTGGATGGAGAGGCAGTTTCATCAGATCTGGTAGCAGGTACATTTAAGCCTTCCGACGTAACCTGCAAGGCACAGGATTCTTATGAATATCCGTTTCTGGGACTGAAGCTTTCACTTTCGAAGGAGCTGTTAAAGCAGATCAAGGACCAGAGCATTGCAATGCTTACTACGGAAGATTTTGAAAATCAGACCAATGCAGTGACATATGCCTATGTAAGCTGGAGCAAAATGACAGAGGAACAGAAAAATGCCGAAATACAGAAGATGGGAACAGGATATGACGACTGGGTGGCAGGTCTGGACAGAATTGGCACAATTGGCGTTTATGACGAAGCTTCACAGAAAAAGCTGGATGAGATCACTGGCTGTACAGAGCATAAAGAGCTTGGAAGCAGCAGTGACGGGAAATACAAATATTATCTGAGCACCAACAAAGATGCAGATGAAAAGCTGACAAAGGAGCTGGAAAAGATCAAAACCGATATTACGGAAATGGCACCGTATCAGAATATTTCCGTGTTTGACCAGCCACAGGATACCAGCGTCAACCCGGAGAATGTAAAATCTGTAGGAAAATTTGAAACAACAGGAATAGATGGAAAAACATATACAGAAAAAGTATTCAGTGACTATGACCTGACGCTGGTAAATATTTTTACAACCTGGTGCTCACCATGTGTAAAAGAAATTCCGGAACTTCAGGAGCTTTATAAAGAAATGAAAGATAAAGGCGTCGGAGTAGCAGGCGTGGTGCTTGATACTACAGATGAAAAGGGAAATCAGGACGAGGAGGCTGTAAAAAAAGCTGGCATTCTTCAGGAAAAAACAAAAGCAGAGTATCCGTTCCTGATACCGGATACTACTATGATGAACGGCCGTCTGCAGGGGATTTCCGCATTTCCTGAAACATTTTTTGTTGACAAAGATGGAAACATTGTAGGCGATACCTATACAGGAAGCCATACACTGGACGAATGGAAGGAAATCGTGGAAAAAGAGCTTAAAAACGTTTCAAAGTAAAAGATGATCATTACGGAGAGTGAAAAAATGATTCGGAAAATAACAGAATCCAGGTGGATCGGACCAGCTCTGGCGTTTTTGGGGATTTTACTGATGATATTGGGAATCTGCAGAGGTGAGGCATCTGTAGTTTTTACAAAAGCGATCAACATCTGTATGGAGTGTATTGGCATTGGATAATAAGAAGATGAAAATAAATGAATGGCCGCGGCATGGAATTCAGGCATTGTGGGCGGCCCTTACAAACAGTCACATATCAGGCTTTATGACTGGAAAGATCTATACCGGAAAACTGAAAAATGTCTGTGTTCCGGGGCTGAACTGTTATTCCTGCCCCGGGGCAAGAGGGGCCTGTCCCATTGGTTCCCTTCAGGCTGTGATCGGAAGCTGGAACTTCAAGATGGCATATTATGTAGCTGGATTTCTGATCTTTGTAGGAGCGTTGCTTGGAAGACTGGTGTGCGGATTTCTCTGCCCCTTTGGACTGATTCAGGATTTGTTGAACAAGATTCCTTTTCCAAAGAAGATTCGGACATTTCGGGGAGATAAGCTTCTGCGAAAACTGAAATATGTGATCTTTCTTGTATTTGTGATCATACTTCCCATGTTTGTAGTAGATATCATGGGCCAGGGAGCACCATATTTCTGCAAGCTGATCTGCCCGGCAGGAACGCTGGAGGGAGGTATCCCGCTGGTGCTGCTGAACAAATCCATGCGAAGTGCAGTAGGCTGGCTGTACATGTGGAAAAATACAATCCTGGTGATCACCATTATCTTATCAATTATGATATACCGGCCATTCTGTAAGTATATCTGCCCGTTGGGAGCTTTTTATTCGGTATTTAATAAAGTTTCCGTTTTTCGTTACAGAGTAGATAAAGAAAAATGTGTTCACTGCGGAAAATGCAGAAATATCTGCCAGATGGAGGTCGATCCGACGGAAAATCCCAACAGTGCAGAGTGCATCCGATGTGGAAGATGTAAAAAAATATGTCCGACACAGGCAATCCGGTGTGAGTTTGCAGGCAAACCCTGATACAGAAAAATACGAAAACGGTACAGCTTATAAAATATAAGGTGTACCGTTTTTTGCAGAAAACTACTTTTCCATATTATCTATCAGTAACATATTCAGCTGTTCCCAGCGCTTCAGATCTTTTTTTGTAAAAAGCAGCTGGTGGCGGAACGCTTCGGTAAGCTCCTGTGGTTTTAAAGTGATCACACATTTGAATGCGCAGGGCATCAGATCCGCACTGGAAATCCCACACAAAAGTCCTGTTGTAAAATCTCGAAGCTCCAGAGGATTAAAAATGTACAGGAGATCTTCTTCCAGTGGGTTATACTGATTTACAAAGGAAAAACGGATCAGCATATCACTGTAAAGAACTTTTCCGGTGTAAAAAATCTCACTGCTTCTTCCGTTGGCAGAAACAGAACAGATCGTTAAGGTTGCTTCGTATTTTCCGGATTCGCCTTTTTTTTCATAAATATCGATGACGCCATCCTTCGTACGCTGATAGCGTCCATCGTAAAAGTAAAAATATAGCCGCTGTGCCTGAAAAAATGGGCTTTTTTGTCCTTTTCCCGGTGCATTGGACGGTTTACTGGCTGTTTCAGGAAGACCAGTGGTAAGCTGGGACATAGATACCTGGAGAATCTGGCTGATCTCATATAAAGTTTCGATATCAACGGAGATATCTCCATTTTCATATTTGCATACGGTAGCTCGACTTTTATGGATGGCATCTGCCAGATCCTGCAGAGTCATCTTTCCGGCTTTTCGGTATTTTCTTATTTGTTCACCTACATAACAGGTAAAATTACTCATTTTGTTTCCTCATACTATCTATTTTTCTTATTAATTTTTATTGTATACGATTATATCGGAAAAACCGGTATTTTGTAAAGTAGTAAGAAACTTTTTTGGAATAAAATTTCGTAAAAAGAAACTTCTGCCATTTGCACTTATCTTTATTTAAGGTAAGATATGGCTGTTAGGCTGAAGGTTTCAGCCTATATCAAATATATACTTGAAGAGGGGAAATTGAAATGAAAGAAAAAGGAAGTAGCTTTTCCGGCTCAATAGGCTTTGTCCTGGCGGCAGCCGGAAGTGCAGTAGGAGTTGGAAATATCTGGAGATTTCCATATCTCTGTGCCAAAGATGGCGGAGGATTTTTCCTGCTGGTTTATCTGGTACTGGTACTGACTTTTGGATTTGTACTGTTGACAACGGATGTAGCACTTGGGAGAAAGACAAAGAAAAATGCATTGAGGGCTTTTGAATCTCTTGATCCAAAGTGGAAATTTTTAGGACATTTAACGTTTATGGTTCCGGCATTGATCATGACCTATTATTCTGTTATCGGTGGATGGATTGTAAAATATTTTTTTACTTATATTATTTCTGATGGGAAAGATGCGGCTTCAGATGTATACTTTACATCATTTATTACATCAGATATTGCACCCGTTGTATTTATGCTGATCTTTCTGGCACTGACTGCCTGGATCGTATTTCGTGGTGTGGAAAAGGGAATCGAAAAGTTTTCCAGGATCATTATGCCGGGGCTGATTCTTCTGATTGTGATCATTGCGATTTTTTCACTGACACTGTCTCATACTGATACGGATGGAACTGTCCGCACCGGTATGCAGGGGCTGGCTGTTTATCTCAAACCGGATTTTCATGGACTGACGGTAAAACGCTTCCTGGAGATCCTTCTGGATGCGATGAGCCAGTTATTCTTTTCCTTAAGTGTATCTATGGGAATCATGATCACATATGGTTCTTATGTGAAAAATGAAGTTAATTTAAATAAAGCAACAAATCAGATTGAGATCTTTGATACCGGCGTTGCGTTTCTTGCAGGAATGATGATCATACCGGCTGTTTTTGTATTTCTCGGAAAGGATGGAATGGCTTCCGGCCCAAGCCTGATATTTATCTCACTGCCAAAGGTTTTTGATGCCATGGGAGTATTTGGCCGTCCGGTGGCAATTGCATTTTTCCTGATGATGGGATTTGCGGCACTGACTTCCTGCGTGTCTGTCATGGAGACACTGGTTGCAAACTGCATGGAACTTTATCATAAACCACGTAAGAAAATGTGTGGTGCTGTCGGAATTTATTCTCTTGTTACAGCAGTACTGATCTGCCTTGGTTATAACAAACTGTATTTTGAACTTAAACTGCCAAATGGTTCCGTTGGACAGCTTCTGGATGTGATGGATTATATCAGCAACAGTTTTCTGATGCCGTTTATCTCACTTTTGACAAGTATTCTGATCGGCTGGGTGATCGGCCCTGACTGGATCATAGGAGAAGTGGAACGAAATGGGGAACACTTCAAACGGGCAGGATTATATCGCTTTATGATCCGTTATGTAGTGCCGGTTGTAATGCTGATATTATTCCTGGTATCTACAGGATTTGCAGATTTGATTTCATAAGTGTGGTAATATGTTTATGGCGTCTGGACAGTCGCATTAACGGATGACCAGTACAAGATACGATTAAACAACAGAGGATTTGATGAAAAAAGATATGTACGAATGTTGGAGAGAAAACTAATACATAGAACGGAAATGATTCAGAAAATTAGACTTAGCTCACTTTAAAAGTGAAAAAAATAATTTGATAATTTCTTGACAAGTACTAATAAATATGTTAGTATTCAATTATCAAATTAATAAAGTCTTCGGTGACTGACGGAATTGTGGGATAACCACGAGGGAGCCGGAGATTCGGTGAGTCGACCGTCTGGGCAGTATTTGAAGAAATTCAGATACTGCTCTTTTTTATGGGATAAAAAGATCTGGACGGTTGCTGCGGAGAAAGGAGAACATTATGGGATTCAAAAGTGACATCGAAATTGCACAGGAGTGCACAATGGAGCCAATTACCAAGATTGCAGAGAAAGCAGGTATTGATGACAAATATCTGGAGCAGTATGGTAAATACAAAGCAAAGATCGACTATAATCTCCTGAAAGAAACAGACAAAAAAGACGGAAAGCTGATCCTTGTAACAGCCATCAACCCGACACCGGCAGGTGAGGGAAAAACGACTACAACCGTAGGTCTTGCAGATGGAATGCAGAAACTTGGAAAGAATGTTATGGTAGCTCTTCGTGAGCCATCTCTGGGACCGGTATTCGGTGTCAAAGGCGGTGCGGCAGGCGGCGGCTATGCACAGGTAGTTCCGATGGAGGATATAAACCTTCATTTTACCGGTGATTTCCATGCGATCGGTGCGGCAAACAACCTTCTTGCAGCAATGATCGACAACCATATCTTCCAGGGTAATGAGCTGAACATCGATCCGAGAAAGATCACATGGAGACGTTGCGTGGATATGAACGACCGTCAGCTTCGTAATGTAGTAGACGGACTTGGCGGAAGAACAAACGGTATGCCGCGTGAAGACGGATATGACATCACTGTAGCATCTGAGATCATGGCAGTTCTCTGTCTTGCAAGTGATATCAAGGATCTGAAAGAGAGACTTTCCAGAATCATCATCGGATACACTTACGGTAAGGTTGCTGAGCAGAAACCGGTAACAGCAGGAGACCTCCACGCAGAGGGTGCTATGACAGCACTTCTGAAGGACGCTCTGAAACCGAACCTTGTACAGACACTGGAGCATGTTCCGGCGATCGTTCACGGCGGACCATTCGCAAACATTGCTCACGGATGTAACTCCGTAACCGCTACAAAGATGGCTATGAAGCTTGCTGATTATGCCATCACAGAGGCTGGCTTCGGTGCAGACCTTGGAGCAGAGAAATTCCTGGATATCAAGTGCCGTATGGCAGGTCTTACACCAAGTGCAGTTGTTATCGTAGCAACCGTACGTGCCCTGAAATACAACGGTGGCGTTGCAAAAGCGGATCTTAACAATGAGAACCTTGAGGCTCTTGAAAAAGGTATCCCGAACCTTCTGAAGCATGTAAGCAATATCAAAAATGTATACAAGCTTCCATGTGTGGTAGCTATCAACGCATTCCCGACCGACACCAAGGCAGAGCTTGATTTTGTGGAAGCGAAATGTAAGGAGCTTGGCGTAAACGTTGCACTTTCCGAGGTATGGGCAAAAGGCGGCGAAGGCGGAATCAAGCTTGCTGAGGAAGTTCTCCGTCTGGTTGAAGAGCCTAATGATTTCACATATGCATACGAACTGGAAGGTTCCATTGAGGACAAACTGAACCAGATCGTACAGAAGGTTTACGGTGGCAAGAGAGTGGTTCTGACTGCAAATGCCCAGAAGCAGGCGAAACAGCTGGAGGCACTTGGATTTGGCAACTGTCCGATCTGTGTAGCTAAGACTCAGTACAGCTTAACAGACGACCAGACAAAGCTTGGTGCTCCGACAGATTTCGAGGTAACAGTAAGAAATCTTAAGATTTCTGCAGGTGCAGGATTTATTGTTGCACTGACAGGTGAGATCATGACCATGCCAGGACTTCCGAAAGTACCGGCAGCAACCAAGATCGATGTAGACGAGAGCGGTAAGATCACAGGACTGTTCTAATATAAAGTATAGAGATTTTTTGAGGGGAATTCAGATAGAAAGCGGTAGAGCCTGCAAAAATAGAGGTTCTGCCGCTTTTTCTTATATTGTTGTCTATTGCTCATGGCGGCGGTCCAGCCATTTACAGATGTAGTGGCCAACAATGTTCCCGGCCAGAAGGGTAAAGAACAAAGCAACATATTTCTGCATGGTGTTCACCTCTTTCATTCAGGATTGTATCTGCATTATATCATATTTCGAATGAAAATAATTGACTTTTTGCGGTGAATGGACTATGATGTGTGTAGCTAAAGAAAGTAATTATGCTTATCATGGGCAAAGCAAAACCCTCGGAAGTGGTCGAGACTTCCGGGGGTTTTTGTTTCGTTTATGTAAGGTGGTTTAATCCTTTCAGCTGGAGGTTCGGCAGCAACAGCATTATAGCATGTTCAAAACAAAAATGGTATAATATTATAAATTGTCAAGAATATCAGCAATCTCCTGCTGCTTGTTGGGATAAAACTCACAATGTCGAGGAAATCGCAGAGGGGACGCGCATGTGACATTTGTGTTAATTAAGAGGAATGCTATAGAAAATATTGTAGAGATAAATGAATGTGGGGGGGGGAAAATATGGTATACACATGCAAATATAAATCGCTAATCGGAGATATTTTACTTGCCGCAGATGAAATCGGACTTACCGGTTTGTGGTTTGAAGGACAGAAATATTTTGCAAATACACTTCCGGAAGATTATGTTCCACAGGAAACGAAAATTCTCACAGAAGCAAAAAAATGGCTGGATGTATATTTCTCCGGTGAAGAACCGAACTTTACTCCACCACTTCATCCGAACGGTTCAACATTCAGAAAGGCAGTGTGGCAGATTTTACTGGAGATTCCCTACGGACAGACGATTACATATGGAGAAATTGCGCGCAGAATTGCAGTGATGAAAAACACTTCCCATATGTCCGCCCAGGCAGTAGGCGGTGCGGTTGGACATAATGAAATTTCCATTATCATTCCCTGCCATCGAGTTGTAGGAACAAATGGAAGCTTGACGGGCTATGCCGGAGGAATTGACAAAAAAATTTCACTTCTTAAGCTGGAACATACAGATATGAGCTGTTTGTTTATTCCAAAGAAAGGAACTGCACTGTAAAACTCAGGCTGAGAGGACGGTCTGGTGCAGGCGTCCACGAAAAGACAGATATTTTATTTATGAAAGCATGCTATGAAAATTGCCAGTAGGATTTCGGAGGAATAATTATGGGAAAAATACTGGATGAAGATTTAATCTACGAGATACTGTCCGTGGTGGAAGAGATACCTGAGGGAAAAGTGGCCTCCTACGGACAGATCGCACGGCTGATCGGGCGGGATAAAAATTCACGTCTTGTAGGAAAAGTCTTAGGTATGGCAGAATTTTACGGGAAGTATCCCTGCCACAGAGTTGTGAACCATGCAGGGCGTACTGCACCAGGCTGGAGAGAGCAGAAGATGCTTCTGGAAGACGAGGGTGTGGAGTTTAAGGCAAATGGATGTGTAGATATGAAGCAGTATCAGTGGGAGGAGTAGTGTTTTATGAATTGTAGAAATATGATGCAGATCCCGGAGCTTACAGAAGTTCTGAAGCTGAAAGCAGGGGAAAACGGTCTGGAGTAGTCTGTACGATGGGGCTATTTTGCAGACTGCCTGCAGTGCATCAAAAGTGAATACAGGATTGAATAACTATATCTATGGAGGAGAATTCGTAGTTCTGACAAATCCCAGTGTCACCAACGACAGCCGGAAACTCGTACTGGAGGAAAAGGACAGAAACGCCGCAGAGCAGCTGTCTTCCTCTATTCTGGATGCAGAACATTTAAGCTGAGAGCGTGTGATGGCACAGGCCAGATATCTGAACCTTGCACCGCTTACCATGACCGATGAGCAGATGGAGAAAGGACTTGAGATCTTTGAAGCTTCTCTGAAAGAGGCATTAGAAGCATAGATTAATAGAAAGTTACTCTGTAATAGAAAGTTACTCTGTAACAGAAAAATAAAACATGCTTGACAAACCATAAATTCCTCGTATAATTATCAATGGTAATTAACTAAGATAATTATATGAGGAGTTTTTTATGACAAATGAAAAGATCAAGCGGATGTTTGATGCGTTTTATCAGGCAAAGCGGATCCGGGATATGCTTCCGCCACTGCCACAGGGGGTGATGCCATCCTACATACAGTATCTGGATGTGATCCATTCTCTGCAGAGAGAAAAAAAGGATATCCGGCTCTCTGATATCAGTGATGCCATGAACCTTCCGCGTCCGGGTGTTACCAGAACAGTGAAAGAAATGGAGGCAAAGGGATATCTTCAGAAGCTCATGTCTCCGGATGACGGGCGCGTTACTTACATTTCCATAACAGAAAAAGGAGAGAGGCTTTCCAGGAAGTATGATCAGGATTATTTCAGCAGTCTGGCGCCCTATCTTTCAGAGATTTCCGAAGAAGAAGCAGACAATATGATCCGGACCATCGGGAAATTTTATCAGATCATGTGTGACAGGAGGGAACATTATGACAAATGATAAGGCAGATTTTACCCAGGGAAATATCCTGAAGAAGCTGGTTGCATTTATGATGCCGGTACTCGGTGCGCTGATCCTGCAGGCTGCCTATGGTGCGGTCGATCTTCTTGTAGTTGGAAGATTCGGTTCCACATCCGGACTGTCAGCGGTTTCCACCGGAAGTCAGGTACTGAATCTGGTTACCTTTGTAGTGATCCAGTTTGCTATGGGTATCACAGTTCTGATCGCACGTTATCTTGGAGAAAAAAGACCGGAGCAGATCGGCTCCGTTATCGGTGGGGCTGCGATCGTCTTTACCATGATCTCTATCGTGCTGTTTATTGTTATGGTAGGCTTTGCACATCCGATCTCCATGCTGATGCAGGCACCGGAAGAAGCGGTAGCGCTGACTGCATCTTATGTACGGATCTGTGGCAGCGGAATTTTCTTTATTGTCGCGTATAACCTACTGTCTGCTATTTTCCGTGGCCTTGGTGACAGTAAATCTCCGCTGCTGTTTGTGCTGGTGGCATGTATTGTAAATGTGATCGGAGACCTGGTACTGGTAGCCGGCTTACATATGGATGCAGCAGGAGCAGCTATTGCTACGGTTTCTGCTCAGGCCTTAAGTGTTGTATTTGCAGTAGTTCTGCTGATAAAGAAGAAGCTTCCGTTTACCATTACAAAAAAAGATTTCCGGCTGAATCCTCAGTGCAGACGTTTTCTTAAGATCGGACTGCCGCTGGCACTTCAGGAATTCCTGACACAGATTTCATTTCTGGCCTTGTGCGCATTTGTCAATCGCCTGGGTCTGGAAGCATCCTCCGGTTACGGAGTTGCATGTAAGATCGTAAACTTTGCCATGCTGGTTCCAAGCTCCCTGATGCAGTCCATGGCCTCCTTTGTTTCACAGAACGTAGGAGCAGGAAAGCCGAAACGTGCGAGAAAATCCATGCTTACGGGAATTGGAGTTGGCCTGTCTGTGGGATGCCTGGTATTTATCCTGATCCTGCTGAAGGGTGATGTGCTGGCAGGATTCTTCTCAACGGATGCCGGCGTTATCCAAAAGGGCTTTGATTATCTGAAAGGTTTTGCTCCGGAGACACTGGTAACGGCTGTTCTGTTCAGTATGATAGGCTATTTCAACGGAAACAACCAGACCATCTGGGTTATGGTCCAGGGCCTGATCCAGACGCTTCTGGTACGACTTCCAATGGCGTACTTTATGAGTATCCAGCCGGATGCCAGCCTGACCAAGATCGGTCTTGCAGCACCGGTATCTACCACAGTGGGAATCATTCTGAACATCGGATTTTTTCTGTACTTCACCCGTGTGAAAAAAGAAATTGTTTCGGAAGAATGACCGGATAAAGGGATGTAAATGAGAGGGGTGATATGATATAATCAGAATCACCCTGGCAGAGTTGATGGTACTGACCCTGGAATAGCTGCCGGGATCTTGACAGCTGTAAAGGAGGAATACAGGATGATTTGCGGGATGACGTATTTTCAGATATGTCTGTATTTTTTGTTTTATTCTTTTGGAGGATGGGTCGTTGAAGTTATCTTCCATGCAGTAACCTTAGGAAAGGTTATAAACCGGGGATTTCTCAACGGTCCGGTATGCCCGGTGTACGGATTTGGTGTACTTTCCGTGTTTGCATTGCTTAATACGCTTCAGAGCGGCGGACATCAGATGAGTGAGGGAATGATCTTTCTGTTTGGAATCGTTCTTGCAACTGCGGTAGAGCTGGTTGCTGGATGGCTTCTGGATGTATGTTTTCATGCGAGATGGTGGGATTATTCCAATAAGCCGCTGAATTTTCACGGCTATATCTGTCTTGAGTTTTCCCTGATATGGGGACTTGCCATTGTGATGGTTGTAAAGGTTTTTCAGAAGTATGTGGAGCGTCAGGCTTCTCATACACCTTCTACACTGGAATGGGTTGTTATGGCAATTCTGTATGCGGTGTATCTGGCAGATTTTATCGTAACAGTGGCGGTGATCCGAGGACTGAATAAGAAGCTTACCCGACTGGATAAGGTACGTGCGGATCTGCGGATCGTGAGTGATAAGCTCAGTGATACTCTGGCAACAACTACCATTGACACAGCACAGAAGGTGGGAGAGGGAAAGGTTCAGGTTGCCCTTGCTAAGGCAGAGCTCAGAGATGCGACTGTGGCTCAGAAAGAAAGATCTGCTGAAATACTTCGAATGAAGAAAGCGGAACTTCAGGCACAGTTTGATGAGCTGTCAAGCTCTATCACAAACCATACGGTATTCGGCCAGGGAAGAATCATTAAGGCTTTCCCGGAGATGAAACACAGAGATTATTTTGAACTGATCCAGGAACTGAAGAAAAAACTCAGATAAGAAAAATAAAATGCGATAAAGAGGCAGCAGGAAATGTTGGAAATTTCCTGCTGCCTCTTTTAGAATATCAGAGTTTCAGTTTATCGGATTCTTTTCTTTATCATTGGTCCGATGATCATGGCGATGATCATTTTTATGAGATCTGCCGGGATAAACGGAATTACACAGATTCCAAGAGCTGCTTTGAAAGTGGAATCTGCAACGATGCAGAACCATACAGTTCCGAAAAGATAGCATACAATTGTTCCTGCGATCATACCAACGAGCTGGATCAGAGGTTTATGACAGTTGTCAATTACCAGTCCGGCAATAACAGCCATAACGATAAAACCGATGATGTATCCGCCTGTAGGACCGGCCAGCTTTGCAGGACCGCCGGTAAATCCGGAAAATACCGGAAGACCTACAAGTCCAAGCAGCAGATAGATCAGATAGCTGATGGTTCCTTTTTTCCATCCGAGAAGATAAAGGGACAGGTAGATGGCAAGATTGGTAAATGAGATCGGAACCGGACCGATCGGAATGGACAGCGGCGCAAGAATACAGGTGACAGCTGCCATAAGAGCGGTCATGGTGATCTCGTAGGTTTTTGTACGTGGTGCAGAGACAGTATTTGTCTGGTTCATATTGAAAGAGCCTCCTTTGAAAAAGGTAATATATTTACTGGTTTGGGTAAGCAATGAAATGCTGTAAGTGTGTATGACAGGTCATATGTCCATAAGGATGCTTACGCAGATTCAATCTCATAGGTGAATCCTGCATCCGTAATGGTTTTGAGAGTGTCTTCGATTCCCTGACCACCTTCTGTAAGATAACCGGAAGCAAAAATAGAGTCTACAACACTGAGCAGTTTTTTTTCTTCGCCTTTAAAATAAACTTCTCTTCCGGCAGCACATCGGATATCTGCTTTAGGTACAAGAAGTCTTGCCAGGCATAGGACCTTCATACAGTATTCTGTTGTCAGCTGGGAAATATCTGCATTTCCGAGAGGAGTTCCCTTGATCGGAAGAAGAAAGTTGATCGGCAGTGCTTCCGGCTGGATCTCACGTAATTCCAGAAGCATGTCAACAACGTCTTCCTTGCTTTCACCCATGCCAATGATACCGCCGCTGCAGATCTCGAAACCAAGTCCCTGAAGCATATGGATATTCCGGACACGCTGGTCAAAGGTATGTGTACTGCAGATATTATGATAAAAGGAACGGCTGCTGTTCAGATTATGGTTGATCCGGTCAAGACCAGCCTCTTTGAGCACTTTTGCCTGGTGCTCTGTGAGAAAGCCTATGGAGCAGCAGAGATGAGTTCCCTGTTCTTTCATTTTGCGGATCCTGCGGGCCAGCTCTTCGATCTCTTTATCTGTAAATTTCATACCACTCAGGCCGATACAGTGTCTGGATAAATGATAATCATTTACGAAATCATTGTCCTGATATAATTTGTCTTCATCTACCCATTTGTATTTATCAATATCGGCAGTGGAACGACATGACTGGGCACAGTAGGCACAATCCTGGGAACAGTTACCACTGCGGGCATTGGTAAGGATGTGGATGCTTACCCGGTTTCCCTTATATTTGTAACGTAAACTGCTGGCACGGTCAATCAGTGCCTCAAGTTCTTCGTCCGGAGTATCTAAAATTGCAATGGCTTCATCTCTGGAAAGCGATGGAGCTTCTTTTTCGCATGATGCAGTGTTCATGTCAATACCTTCCTTTTGAGTTTTTTTGTACGGGTATCACTTTATCACATAGAAATATCGAATGTCAACTATAAATATAAAATGAGTTTACAATTAAAAAACTGTAGTATTAAGGTAATGCTTAGGATCATCAAAGCAGGTAATTTCCTTGATTCGGTTAAAATAATTCTCAATTCAATATCATATCTTTATAAAATCTTAATACGGAAGCAGAGACTTTTATACTATCTTTGAAAGCAGTTATATATAATAAAATGCGTTACGAGGATAGCACTGTTAAAAGTATTGATAAGGAGTTCTGATCATTTATGCCGGAAAAATCATATAAGAAAAAACATATGACATCTTTTCAGCTGATTATCATGGGGTTTGCAGGAGTGATCCTTTTGGGAACCGTTCTGCTGATGCTTCCATTTTCTTCTGCGGAGAAAGTGATCACACCATTTCATGAGGCACTTTTTACAGCCACTTCGGCGGTATGTGTTACAGGTCTTGTGGTAAAGGACACTGGAAGCTACTGGTCCCTGGCAGGCCAGACGATCATTCTTGCACTCATACAAACAGGTGGGCTTGGAGTAGTGACTGTGGCTGCGTCTGTTTCCCTTCTTTCCGGAAAGAAAATATCCCTCATGCAAAGAAGCACCATGCAGGATGCAATTTCAGCTCCAAAAGTCGGAGGAATCGTCAGACTGACAAGGTTTATTTTGAGGGGAACATTTTTGATCGAAGCTGCAGGGACGGTGTTGCTGCTGCCGGTTTTTATGGGAGATTATGGAAAAAAGGGAATCTGGATGTCAGTTTTTCATTCAATCTCTGCTTTTTGTAATGCCGGCTTTGATATTCTGGGGACAGATTCCAGTATGTTTCCATCGCTGACTGGGTATTCCGGAAATATACTTATAAATCTGGTAATTATGCTGTTGATCATTACAGGAGGAATCGGTTTTCTCACATGGGATGATATTTATACAAACAAACTGAACTTTAAACGCTACCGCATGCAAAGCAAGATCATTCTCATGACTACCGCATGTCTGATCTTATTTCCGGCAGTTTTTTTCTATATCTGTGATCTGACAAAATTACCCATGGGAAAACGCCTGTTAGCAGCAGCGTTTCAATCGGTAACGACAAGAACTGCCGGATTTAATACTATAAATATTTCAGAGATGAGTGAGGCATCAAAAGCAGTTATGATATTGTTAATGCTAATTGGTGGTTCACCGGGATCTACAGCAGGTGGAATGAAAACAACAACTTTTTCAGTACTTATTTTAAATGCAATTGCGACATTTCGAAGTCAGGAAAATGCAGGAGCTTTTGGGCGAAGACTTGAATATCATGTGATAAAAAATGCAGCTACAATAGCCATGTTATATTTTGCCTTATTCTTTGGCGGCGGAATAGCGATCAGTGTGTACGAAGGCCTTCCGCTTTTAGATTGTCTGTACGAAGCTGCTTCAGCTGTTGGTACGGTAGGGCTGACGCTGGGAATCACACCGGAACTTCATGTTTTTTCACAAGTCGTGTTGATCATACTGATGTATCTGGGACGTGTAGGTGGTCTGACCCTGATCTATGCGGTATTTTCCGGAAGAAATAAGGGAAATGCAAAGCTCCCTCTGGAAAAAATCACAGTTGGATAAGAAGGAGAAAAATAATATTATGAAAAATGTATTGCTTATTGGACTTGGAAGGTTTGGAAGACATATTGCCATGCAGCTCAATCAGCTGGGACATGAAGTTATGGCAGTTGACTGGAAGGAAGAAAGAGTGGACAAAGTACTGTCATTTGTGACGAATGCTCAGATTGGTGACAGCACCAATGCTGAATTTTTACAGTCCCTTGGAATTGGAAACTACGACATTTGTTTTGTGACCATTGGAGATAGCTTTCAAAATTCTCTTGAAACAACATCCCTTCTAAAAGAACTGGGTGCAAAATTGGTGATATCCAGAGCTGAACGTGATGTTCAGGAAAAATTTCTTTTACGCAATGGTGCCGATAAGGTAGTTTATCCGGAAAAGCAGGTGGCAAAATGGGCCTCCATCCGTTATACAGATGATCATATCCTGGATTATATGGAGGTGGATGCTTCCCATGCAATTTTTGAAGTGGAAGTGCCGGAAGAATGGGTTGGAAAAACAGTGGGTGGACTTGACATCAGAAAACGCTACAATATTAATATTCTGGCAGTAAAAAATGAAGAGGAATTCAGTATTGCAATTTCACCGGAAACATATTTTACAGAAAATGATAAATTACTGGTATTAGGAGAATACAGAGCTCTTCAGAAGTGCTTCCGCATATAGCTCATTGCCATGAAGAAAAAATTTTGACCACAGAACAGCTGCGTGATATAATTCCAGAAAACAGCAGTAGAAGGAGAATGACAGAATGAGCTTGAAAATGGAGGATACAGTAAAAAACAGAACCTGTTCGAAACGGCCATTTGCATGGTATGTGGAAAAACCGTCTGCAAAAGATTACTTGCTGACGGTTTTTATATTTGCAGTATGCACTTTGATTGGCCTGCTGTTTCAGAAGCTGGATTTTACAGATACGAATATTGTAACGATATACATTCTGGGTGTGTTGATCACTTCCATCGTGACAGATGGTTATCTTTGCAGTGTAGCAGGCTCCTTTTTAAGTGTATTCTTATTTTGTTTTTTCCTGACGGAGCCAAGGATGTCTTTTGAGACATATGCGGTGGGATATCCGGTGACATTTTTCATAATGCTTATTTCATCCGTACTTACAGGAACCCTTGCGGCAAAGCTGAAAATGCATGCAAAGCTGTCTTCACAGATTGCCTTTCGCACACAGGTTCTGTTTGATACGGATCGTCTGCTGCAAAAGGCAAAAAGTGAGACAGAAATCCTCGGAGTTACCTGTACACAGCTGATACGCCTGTTAAACCGCAGCATCACGGCATATGTTGTGGAAAATGGAACTTTATCAGAAGGAAAGCTTTTTTCCGGGGAAAAAGAGAGCACAGAGGATTTTCTGACACAGGAAGAACAACAGGCGGCCAGATGGACTTATGAAAACAGACAGCGTGCCGGCGCATCCACACAGTATTTCTCACAGGCAAAATGCTTATATCTGGCAATTCGAAGCGGGAATAATGTTTATGGCGTAATCGGGATCCCTCTGCAGAAAGAAACACTGGACTCTTATGAATACAGCATCCTGCTGTCTGTAATAAATGAATGTGCACTTGCAATGGAGAATGTACAAAATGCCATAGAAAAAGAAAAAAATGCGGTTTTAGCAAAAAATGAGCAGCTGCGTGGCGATCTTCTTCGGGCGATCTCCCATGATCTGCGTACTCCGCTTTGTTCTATTTCCGGAAATGCAGATATGCTTCTCAGTAACAGTGATCGTCTGGATGAAGCTACAAGGTATCAGATCTACACGGACATTCATGAGGATTCAGAGTGGCTGATCGGAGTTGTGGAAAATCTGCTTTCCATTACCAGGCTCAATGATGGAAGATTGAAGTTTAAATTTAC
>ERZ1673752.148-NODE-148-length-127746-cov-12.771902_pt1 | contig 127746 bp, 123 predicted proteins | sample MGYA00580195_ERZ1673752 | MGnify/ENA primary metagenome ERZ1673752 (study PRJEB41218, sample SAMN15661744) | gut metagenome | host: Homo sapiens | place: Canada: London | collected 2015-08-20/2019-03-30 | study: EMG produced TPA metagenomics assembly of... | reverse complement strand
GCCAAAGTATTATCCGAAATCTTTAACATTTGCCGCTCCACCTGGGCGAGCGGGGCCCCTTGTGCATAGGCAATCGGGGTCGGGCCGTGACTGGTGGCAGCCTCTGTGTTCACTTCCGGTAGGGCAGAGAGCGGGTCGAGGAGCTTCTTCGAGGCCAGCCCCGATTTCCCCACCTCGACTTTGGCTGGTCCCGCCCCGCCTAAACGGCTCAGGGACTGGGCAAAAGCCTGGCCTACGACCCCGGCCGCGTCCGGGTAGTATCCCTTATTAGCGTTCGGATTAATCAGCCCGGTATCGATGGCCATGCCTTGAATGGGACCGACCCAGCGGTCGTCCCCCTCACGCCAAAACGGAGAGGCTGTTTCAGAGCCAAACCAGGAGGTGTCCAGCACCAACGTGTAGGGCTTGCCGTTCAGCAGGCTGCCTGCAGGGGATTTGTCTCGGGAGGCCGGTGCGCGGGGGGCTGAGGTTTTCGGTTTCTTGGTGGGGGAGGGCTGATGACCTGCGCTGGCTTGCTCAGATTCCCCTGGAGTTTGAGCAGAAAGTGCCACTATGGTGTCCGCCGCGAGAGTATCCAGACCGGCGTAGCCCTTGATGGAACGCGGCGCGTCCGCTCCCGATCCCAGCAGCACATCCCCGCCGGCAATTAAGTACAGTTTCCGCTTATCGTTGTCCCAGGCCACGACCGTGCGGGCCCGCGAGTCCGGGCCGAATTCGTGCAACGCCGCCACCGCGGTGAGCAGTTTTGTCGTAGAAGCGGCAGTCAAGGCGCTTTGAGGTTCGTAAGAGGCCAGTTCCACGCCGTCCCGGTCGCCTACCCAAAAGGACAGTTTCGCGTTTGCGAGGCGGTAATCCGCGGCAAACTCACGCACCAGGGCTTTATACGTATTGGCGTCGAAGTTAGTGGATTTGGCAAAGAGCGGAATTTCGGCAGGTTCGGGGCTCACGGTGGGAGAGTCAGGGAAGGGAACCACTCGCGGCAGAGGTGCTTTGAAGGTCAGAAACCCCGGCACCAAGTCTGCTCCGTCAGCACTGACGTAAGCGCCGCTAAGAACTAAGGCACCTGCGATTATTGCTGCGTTTACGCGTCCTTTGGTGCGCACCGACCCCCCCGTCACACGGTTCTGTTATCTGGAAACAACCCTATCTAGTATAGAAGATGTCGCTTAGGGGTGCGGGTGTGGCACAATAGTTTACAGCGATGTTCACCAAAGCAGGTGACGTCGGTGCAAAGCAACGCCAATCCGGAGACACCGGTGGCACAAAAAGTAAGGATGCCGAAGAAAATAATGGCTGAAGATTTTTTGACGTTCAATGTGACCATTGAGATTCCGAAGGGGAACCGCAATAAATACGAAGTCGATCACGAGACCGGTCGTATTGTTTTGGATCGAATGCTGTTTACCTCAACTCGCTATCCCGATGACTACGGTTTCATCGATGATTCCCTAGGCATGGATGGCGACCCGCTCGATGCCCTGGTTCTGCTGGAAGAACCAACGTTCCCCGGATGTGTCATCAAGTGCCGGGCGCTGGGGATGTTCCGCATGACTGACGAACACGGCGGCGACGACAAAGTCTTGTGCGTCCCCGCTACTGACCAGCGAGCCGCGTGGCGTACCGAGCTGGAGGATGTTTCGGAGTTCCATCGCCTGGAAGTCCAGCACTTCTTTGAGGTTTACAAAGACCTGGAACCTGGCAAGTCAGTGGAAGGGGCTAACTGGGTCGGACGGGATGAGGCGGAGAAAGAAATTCACGCCTCGTGGAAGCGTTTCCGTGACAAGGAAGGCCCCGACGCGCATACTTACATTCACCTGTGAACGAATCATAGTGAGACCGGTCAACAGTTTGTTGGCCGGTCTAATGTTTTAGCTAACTTGTTTCGGGGGCGGCACCAAAGTTAGGTGACCGTGGCGTTTCCCTGGGGTGCCGGGTGTTCCAGGTGCGGTATCGCCCAACCCCGGCTGAGGTTCCCTCCCTAGGGGACCGCGATAGCCTTCGGGATGCACAGTTTGGCGAGGGGCGGGATTCTGCGCCGCTGCCTTTACCGCGTTAGCCAAAGCCATCAGTTCCTCATCGTTGGGAGGCGGGGGCGTAAAGGAATTCGTTAAATGGACGACCTCCCAGCCCCGTGGTGCTGTCAGTTTTTCGGCGTGTTCACGGCAAAAATCGTATGCTCCGGGATTCCGATGGGCGCTGAGTGGGCCAATGATTGCGCTGCGTTCCCGATAGTCAAAAGTCATCGTCGCTACCGCTGGGTTGGGGCAGCTCGGTTTGGAACAACGGCGCGTATAAGTCACCTTCCCAGCATACTGCCCCCCAGGGGTCGGGGGCACTCAGGCTCGCTTGCTGACACCGATTCCGGGCCGGGATAGAGCCGGAATTGCGAGCTTAGCTCAGAGTGTTCGCGATTTTTACGGGACATCCTCGACCCGGTTGCCGCCGCGGGATAAGCTAGAGGCGATGAGTGAAAAAGCTGGAACCAACCGGGTTCGTGTTTTGGATTTGGGCGGCGAGATTCGCTGGGATGTCAGCAGCGGACCGCGGCTGCGGCGTGCCTATGTGCGCCGTGATCGGCACGGCCGGGGCAATCGCGGAGTTTTAGTTCCGGCGATGCTGCCACGTTACCGAACTCGTCGGGAAACCTTTGACGAACTGGTCATTCAGGAAGTTCGTTCCCTGGTGGCAGTCTGCCCGGAACTAGCCACTATCCAGTACGGAGTGGAAGACGTCCCCCCTTCGGACCCGGCACCTTGGGAGAGTGAGTCAGTTGTCCTAGGTCGAGGATTCGGCGCTGACCCAGGCAAAAGTTTGCCCGCCCAAGTTGTGGTGTATCGCCGTCCCCTAGAGCAGCGCGCCCGCTCCACGGATGATTTGCGTTCCCTCATTCACGGGGTAGTGTTGGAGGAATCTTCCCAGCTCATCGGCAAACATCCCGAAGATATCGACCCGTATTGGTAAACAGCGTCTCAAATCTGTCCACGGCGTTTTAACGAAATGTAGGCATCCGCCAAGTCGGGAGGCAGTTTTTCCGGGGTGGCGTTCAACAAATGGCCCCCTAGCAGAGGCAACAGATTTCCGGCTTCCTCGTGCTCGTTCAGCTCCGCCATCGCCGCTGCCGCCAGGAAAGCGTCAGCGGGATTGAACTGACCCAGCGATTGCTTGGCATCATCGAGGTTCCATTGGCCGGGCAGTTGAGCCAAACGGGTTAGCTCGGGGTCTAAAGAGTTCGCCACCAGGACGTGATGACGGGAGGACAGCGCCTCTACCATCGGCATCAAGCCGGAACGTTCCGCCCCGCCTTCCAAACCTGTCAAAATCACAACCAAAGAACGTTGCCGCAACCCGGAAAGTAAAGTGTGACTGAGCCCTGACCAGTTCGCTTCGGTGAGCGAAACCTGCAATTCAGCCAAGGCTTGAGCCATCTCGGTGATGAGTCCGACACCTCGAGCCGGTTGGATATGGAAACGAATCTGATTGTCGAACGCGATGAGATGTACCCGGTCCCCGGCACTGCCAGCCAATGCCCCGAGCAGCAGAGCCGCCTCCATAGAGGCATCCAGCCGAGGGTATTTATCAAGCCGCACCGCGGCACTGCGCGAGGAATCCAGGCAGATGATGACGTTGCGGTCGCGTTCAGGGCGCCAAGTTTTTACCACCGGGGTGCGCAGCCGCGCGGAAGAATGCCACTCGATGTCGCGCACGTCGTCGCCGGGAACGTATTCCCGCAGGGAATCGAACTCTGAACCTTGCCCGCGTTGCATCACCAGGGAGTTGCCCTCCAAACGGCGTAACGTTTTCAGGCGGGAGGGCAGGTACTTGGCGCTGCGAAACTCCGGCAGGACTTTCACTTCCTGCACGATAGGGGCGGAGAACTGCCGGGCGCCCAGCCCCAAGGGTCCATAAGAGCGCACAGTGACGGCATCGCTGCGCAAAGTGCCTTTGCGTTGGGGGGTGAAGCTGGCCTGTAAAGTGGTAGAGCTTTGTGCGTCCAGCACCAAATGTTGCCGGCGTGGCAGGGCTTGGAGCGAGGGCGGCCACGCGTCACGCATCTCGGCCCGGAATTTGCGTTTGGTGGGATTTTTCACGCTCACGGTGTATGGCGTTTCGGTGCGTTGACGCAGCGTGTGGGGCAGGGAGCGGGTGATCTCCAGGTGGCGGGGACTGGGAGCAGCGACGACGTCAAACAGCCACACCAGCAGGCACACCAGCAGCCAGAAAAAGGCGCCAGTTTTCCAGTGAGTCAGCAGCACCAGCGGAATACCCAGCGCTATCAAGAACGCCAGGCGTTTGGAAACCGCCATTTTTCGCCTCCCCTGTATCTTTTCGACTGTGGAACCTGGGTTACGCTGCGTTTAGCGCGGTACCGGGGTCGTGGCCAGGACGCTGTCCAGGACGGTCTTGGCGTTGACGCCCTCCATTTCGGCTTCGGGACGCAGCCGCAAACGGTGGCGGAACGTGGGCAACACCAGGGACTTGACGTCGTCTGGGGTGACGTAATCGCGTCCCGACAACCATGCCCAAGCCCGGGAAGTCGACAGCAGGGCCGTCGCGCCACGCGGCGATACTCCCAACTCCACCTGCGGTAACACCCGAGTGGCTCGCACTAGGTCGACGATGTAGCCCAGCACCTCACTGCTGGCCTTGACTTCCTTGACAGCCTGGCGAGCCGCCGCGATGTCCGTCGCGTTGGCCGCCACGTTCACCCCTGCGGCATCAAGGTCGTGAGTGTTGAAACCGCTTAGGTGCAGCTGTAATACCTCCAACTCGGTTTCCCGTGCTGGCAGGGGCACATCGAGTTTTAGCAAGAACCGGTCGAGTTGAGCTTCGGGAAGGGGATAGGTACCTTCGTATTCCACCGGGTTCTGGGTCGCGATGACCGTAAACGGTTCTGGCAGAGAACGGCTCACCCCGTCGGTGGTGACTTGGTGTTCCTCCATGGCTTCCAGCAAGGCAGCTTGAGTTTTCGGAGGGGTGCGGTTGATTTCATCCGCTAGCAGCAAGTTCGTGAAAATGGGACCTTCCCGGAAAGTAAACGAAGACTCTTGGGCATTGAAAATCAGTGAACCGGTCAAGTCGCCGGGCATCAAATCCGGAGTGAATTGGACCCGCTTGTGGTTCAGGTCCAGCGACTTCGCCAAAGTTCGCACCAGCAGGGTCTTGGCGACACCGGGGACGCCCTCCAACAGCACGTGCCCTTCCGCCAACAACGCGATAACCAGCCCGGTTACCACCGCATCCTGGCCTTTCACCACCTTGTTGATTTCGGTACGCAACGCGATGAGCTTGCGCAAAGTCGGGTCTTGGATATCCATTTAGCTTTCCTTTCGCGGATTTGTTTTGGTGAGTAAGTATAAGTCGTGCAATAGGTTTCCCAGCCCACGGTCGGTGACAGGCACCTCACCGTAGAGAAGGTCATAGACCTGAGATTCGTCAACCCCGGTGTATTGCGACACTTCCCGCACCATGACTGGCGGGGTTGTCGGGGTCGGAATGTGCAAAGCCGTGCCTAGACGTCGGGCGGTGTATTCCCGAGCCTTACGAGCCGCCACTGCCACAGCCCCGGATTTTTCGTACAGGTGTCCGCGACCGTAAACCGCCTCGGCGCCATGCACCACGACCGGTAACTCTTCGGGAACTACGCGACCCAAGCGGCGCCCTTGTGCCAACGTAAACACGAATGCTGCCACGAATAAATACACCAGGGAACTGAGGAAGAAATCGGGAAGGAGGGGCTGAGCCTTACCGTTCTGGTCAACACCCTGCTGGAACGTGGTGCCGTTGACCCAACCGACCCGCGGGCTGGAACTCAACAGATTCAACAGCAAAGCGGCATTACCGGCCGCGGTGATGGTGTCGTTGCGCGCCAGGCTATCCTCGGAGAGCAAAGCTAGGCGGAAACCTTCGGGACGTTTAAACGATACATAGGCAAAAGCGTTGTCCTGCAGCGGAAAGCACGCGGCTTCGGGCTGGCGCAGAGGGCGGAGCGAGCCACGGCTGGAAGAAATGGTGCGGGCTGCCTTTGCGCCGGGGAAATCACATTGAGCCTTGATTTCCTTGGGAGATCCCGCGGGTACGGATTGTACGTAGGGGTCGAAACGTTTTCCTTGCGCCAAAGTTCCTATAATCAACAGATTTGTGGGAGTGTGCAGGATTTTCCGCAGGGTGGCATCGTCGATTTGGTTGGTATTGGTGATGACTACAGTGTCCTTGGAGCTGTAGGACTCGAGGTCACGCACCGAATACAGGTCACTGACCAGCACACCTTGGTGGCGCAGTACTTCGGCCAGAGCCATCGTCCCGCTGCCCTTCGGATTGCGGATCGAGAGATTGACATCATCGGTAGGCGCGCGCAGCACAGCGCTGAGAAAGGAAAAAACTGCCAGCAATACCAGACCGCCGATAACCCAGCGACCCCGAAAAATCGCTTCCGAGATACGCGGGGTGGCTGTAGGCGGGGTCGCGCTACTCATCAGACTGCACCTCCCGCCGGTGCCAAAGCTTCCTGCGGCGAGACGGCGACGCCACCGCGGGCGTGGGAACGATTAGAAACGAAAGAATCCAGGCGAGAATCTAGGGAAATAAGCCTCTGCACCTGGGCGTTGTCCGACTGTCGTCGCCCATACCGTAGCGCGTTGAACACGCTGGCTGCCCAAGATAATTCCTCTGATTGGGCAGGAACTGCCCGGCTTAGGGCGGTGCTGCCTTCCCCGGCGGTGAGTCCGGGGGTGATTACCAGCAGTTCGTTGGCTTCACAAAGACGCAACAGGTGGCGGAATTGCTCCAAGAAAGCCGTCGAGTAGTCTCCGCGTGAGAGAGCATTTTTGGCTGCCGCCAGGTACTGCACCGCGTTGCGGTCATCCTCGAAAACCGCAGCCTCATCAGTGAGGGTCGGCTTGATTTGCTCGTGGAACCTCCAGTTTCCAGTGAACAAAATCATGATGACGATGACCAGCACCGCCACTATCAGAGCGGCAATCAGCCACAGCCAAGAAGGCAAGATGGGATTGACGTTTGCGGACGAAAAATTGTCGGCAAACCACTCCAAGATTTTTTTCAGCAGGGAGGGGCGTTCCTGGTATACCGGTTTGGACAGCTCATCTTCGAGCTTGTCGCGCCCCTCCCGGTCTGACACATCCGCCAACACTTGGCTGAACAAATCAACATGATGGAGCCACAAGCTCCCCAGTTGCGTTGAAATGTTCAGCATCCTTACCCAAAGTCCTTTCTGCAGTGCCGCCGTCAGCCCTGCTGAGCCGCCTGGAGCAGGCTTACTGCCAGACCCTCGCGACGCATCCGCGTATCAACATAGAGCAGACCTAAAACTGCTCCATAGAACGGCATCGCCAGCCCGGTAATGATGGTGCCTAAAATGGCGGAGAGAGACATCATTACCGAGAAATTCTGACTAACCATCATGGCCGCTGAGATAATCAGGCTGATGACAGCATTCAATCCGTAGGTCAGGAAGGAAACAATGAGGGAAGTCAGCAAGATGACGCCAAAAATTTTCCAGAAACTACCTTTGGTCAGTTTCCAAGAGCGCTTCAATGCCGGGATGATGCCGATATCTTCCATGACGGCAATGGGGATAGTAAAAGCTAGCTTGATAGAGAACCACGCGGAAAATACCGCCACGGCTGCGAGGGTGAGGAAAGTGAGGCCCAGTAAGCCCAGAGATGCCCCGACATCTTTGATGTTAATCAGGAAAAACCCACCCAGCGGAAGCAGCCCCAGCCCCACCAACAGGGCTGACCCCAAGATGAGCAACAGAGAATAGCCGACGATCCCCCAGACGTGGCCTTTCAAAGTTTGCCACGCATCAGCGACCGAGGGGCGGCGACCCAAAACCAACGGCCCCAATCCAGCCACGCAAACTCCCAAGGTCAAAAAGAGGACAAACATCTGGAGCAGACTCGTGATGAAACTTATGAGCATCGTTGATTCCGTAAACTCCAGCAAACCGTCCAACGAGGCTTCCGTGCTGTCAAAATTGAAGTCGTTGGAAAGGTAGGTGTTGATGTCGGGAGTGAGTAAATAAAACAGCGCTCCCATTACCCCTCCAAGTACCGCCCAGAGAGCCAAAACCAGACCGAACATGACAGAAGGGGCCTGACGGATAGCAGAGAAAGCTCCGTTGTAAATATCGCCAAGACTCAGTGGACGCAGCGGGATAATTCCGGGCTGGACCTGCTGATAGTTCAAACCATAGGGGTCGAATCCAGTGTTGTTTGCTGGGTTTGTACCGTTGAAGCTGTTTGTACCGCTCGTTCCAAAGTTCGGGGCGGGGGTTTGCGGGGCGGCCCCAGCGGGGTACGGGGTCGGAAGAGGATTTGGGAAAGACTGCGGTTTACTGGTGCTGTCCTCCGGGGTCAGCGTCCACGAGCCGGCGTCGAAGCTGCCCGGGGCAGCCGCGGTCGGCGGTGTAAACGGAGGTTGCTGCGGCACCGGGCTGCCTTGGCTCGATACCGGAGCAGTTTCGCCGGGGTTGTATCCGGGAGGAGTGTCTTGAGAGGAATAAGAGTTGTCGCTCATGATGCCTTTCCAATACATGGTTCACTTAATATTGCCACGACACGGCGCAGATGCGCTCGTTCAAACCGAAAAACCCTTTTAATGCCGAGCTTGGCTGCGGGTCTCCCCGCAAATTGTGAAATCGTGTCAAAATAGGAGTATGAGTGCAAAAATCCTGGTAGTAGACGATGACCAAGCCTTGAGCGAGATGATTGGCATTATTTTGGAATCATCCGCCTACGAACCAAGTTTTTGTGCCGATGGCGCGAAAGCCGTGGACAAGTTCCGCGAAGTTGAACCTGACCTAGTGCTGCTCGACCTGATGCTGCCGGGAATGGACGGCATCGAGATTTGTCGCAAAATCCGCGAGTTCTCTAATGTCCCCATCATCATGCTGACCGCAAAATCCGACACCACCGACGTGGTGGCGGGTCTGGAAGCGGGAGCGGACGACTACATTCCCAAGCCTTTCAAGCCCAAGGAGCTGCTGGCACGGGTCGCCGCGCGGCTGCGCAGTTTAGAAGCCGCTGAACATGACGTCCTGAAAGCAGCGGGGGTAGAAATCAACCTAGCCTCCCATGAAGTGAGTCGGGACGGAAAATCTTTGAACCTCACTCCCTTGGAGTACGACCTCTTGGTCGCTCTCGCCACTAAACCAGGACGGGTGTTTTCCCGTGAAGAATTGCTGGAACAGGTCTGGGGACTGCGCCACGCCTCCGACACACGTTTGGTCAACGTGCACGTGCAACGGTTGCGGGCCAAGATCGAGCTGGACCCGGACAACCCGACTGTGATTCGCACGGTGCGCGGGGTGGGTTATCGGATTGGGACTGAACCTCAGTGAGTTCCCCGCAATCTCTGACTTTTCGCCGGACGCGCCGACAGCGAAGAATCTCGCAGTTCTTCGGCAGCGCCACCCGCTATTTGGTTGGTTTTAATGAATCGACGTGGGTACCGGAACGGCTCCGGCGTTCACTGGCTTTGCGGATGGCCAGTATCATGCTGGTCGCGACGTTAGTGATTCTGTTCGCGGTAGGGATTTATGCTTCCACAGCCATCAAAAACGGTATCTTTCAAGAACGGTTGAATCAGGTGTTAGAGGAGTCGGCCACCCAAGCGCGGTCGGCGCAAAATCGTTTCGACCAGGCTCCGGCCTCGACCGTGGAACAGGTACAGTCCCTCGCTCAGGACGTGGTCACCTCAATCTCCACCCTCACCTCCGGCTCCAGCGCTCCAGCCGTGCTGATTTTACGTAATCCGAGCGAAACCTCTTCCTTTGTGATTAACGAAATCGCCACCCAAAATATGCGGGAAGTCATTACCTCCCAACTACGTGAGGCGGTACAGCAAAAGAGCGGCCAGTATTGGCAGTCCATCGAAATTACGGACGCGCAAGGCAAACGACATCCCGGTATCGTGGTAGGGACTGCCGTGAGCCTGCCCCTAGCGGGTGCTCACGAACTCTACTTGGTGTACTCCCTGGCTGATGAGCAAGCCGCAATCAACCTGGTGATGGGGGTTTTAGGCGGTGGCGGTATAGCTGTTCTGGTGCTGGTGGCGGGCATGACCTGGGTGGTGGTCTATTCCGTGCTGGTGCCGGTGCGCCGCACGGTGCGCACCGCGGAACGTTTAGCGGCTGGGGACTTGAACGCGCGCGTGCTCTCACAAGGTGAGGATGAAACCGCACAACTGGCCGATTCTTTCAATAAGATGGCGGATTCTTTGCAGTCCAAGATCAATACTTTGGGTCAAATGTCCCGGCTGCAGCAGCGTTTTGTTTCCGATGTGTCTCACGAGCTGCGCACCCCGCTGACTACTATGCGGATTGCCGACGACGTCATCTATGACGCGCGCGAAGAACTCGACCCTGCCGCCTTGAGAAGCGCGGAATTGCTGCATGACCAAATTGATCGATTCGATGCCATGCTGGCCGATTTGCTCGAAATTTCGCGTATCGACTCCGGGTCTGCCCGGCTCGATTTTGAGATGGTGAATCTGAACAAGCTCGCTGAACAGGTCGTGGAGGACAACGCCGCTTTGGCTGAAAAGGTGGGCTGCCAGGTCATTCTTAACCCGCCAAAGTACCCTTGCGCAGCCGAGCTTGATGCTCGCCGAGTGACGCGTATCGTGCGTAATCTGCTGGTAAACGCCATCGAGCATTCCGAGGGAAATCCGGTAGTAATTACTACCGATTCCAGTGAAACCGCCGTGGCTTTGCGGGTTTCTGATCACGGGGTGGGGATGTCACCGGAAGTGACCAGCCGCGTGTTTGACCGTTTCTATCGTGCTGACCCGGCACGAGCGCGGACCACGGGCGGTACCGGGTTAGGCTTGGCTATTTCTCTGGAGGACGCTCGCCTGTCCGGAGGCACCCTGCAGGCGTGGGGCAAGACCGGTTATGGATCGTCTTTCCTGCTGACCCTGCCGCGGCGTCACGACATGGAGATGGGGGCGTCACCGCTGGACATCACCGATTACGTGGAACCGACTCTAGACAGTTACGTTCCCCCTCAGGCCGCCCCGGAGCAGCCAGAAACCTCGACGAACGCGACCCGGACGCTTGGGAAGAATGGGGAGGAGCCATGCTAAACAAACGTCGAACCCGGTGGTGGGGAGCTGTCCTCGTGGGGATTTCCACCCTCAGTCTGGTCGGCTGCGCCGCACTGCCGACTGCCGGACCGGTCAATGATTCACAAGTGAGAGTCGGTTCCAACCAGCCGCTCTTAGGTTTAAGCGCCCCCGGACCGGTCCCGAATGCAACCGTGGAACAAATCGTGACCGGTTTTATTCGCGCCTGCTCCGCGGGGTACTCAGATGATTTCACCGTGGCGCGTTCGTTCCTGGCTCCCAAAGCAGCGATGGATTGGCGCCCTGATGCCCAAGTAGAGATTTTCGACACGGATTCCGCCTTGGAAACCCGCCAGCTGGGCGATGGCTCTGTCGAAGTGACAGCCCGCGCGCTAGGAAGTGTCGACGAACACGGAAACTATACCGTGGCGGGTCCGACCGAACGGGTCCGCACCGTGTTTTCCCTAGTGAAGCCCGCTGACAACCAGTGGCGTATCGCGGCTCTAGAGGACGGGGTGGTGCTTTCCCAATCAGCTTTTAGCTCGATTTACGCTTCGGCTCCGGTGTACTTCCTCACCATGGACGGGGGAGCCCTGGTCCCGGATTTGCGTTGGTATCCGCGCCGACGGCTGCCAACCTACCTGGTTAATGCGCTCTTGGCCGGGCCGCAAAACGCTTTCAAAGGGGCGGTTCGTTCCGCGTTCCCCACCGGCAGCACTTTGGCTGGGGGAGCGGTGGATGTCTTTGACGGGGTCGCTAACGTGTCTTTAAATGTCCCGGACGCTCTCAACGACCCCACCACGATTAATTTGGCTTACTGGCAGATGGAATCGACCCTGCGCGACGTTTCGGGAATTTCTACCGTCAGTTTGAGCATCGGCAAAGTTCCTTTGGAAAACACGAATCCCATCACACAAAGCACCACGCCACAATTCCCCATCATGGTAAAGGACGGCAACGTGGTGCGTCTGAATTCCGGCGCCACCGAAGTCTTGGTTCCTGCCGGTGCGGTGACTTCCGGTGAGATTACGAACCCAGCTATTTCCACTGCCGGTGACGAAATCGCCTTTACAGACTCCAGTTATCGCCGGCTCTATCTGTGGGCGCGTGGGGCGGCGACGCAGCTGTATAGCGGGCGAGAACTGCTGGCTGCTGCCATCGATCGAAACGGCTGGATTTGGACCCTGGATACGGCTAATCCGCGCCAGGTTGTCGCGCTGCGTCCCGATGGAACCAGGGTGAATTTGGAAGTGCCGTGGGAGACCGGAGACCCCGTTCATGCTTTCACCGTCAGCCCTGACGGGACGCGAATCGCTTTCGTACACCACGTAGGTCAGGCCGACATTGTCAGTGTAGCGGTGGTAATCCGGGACGGGACGGGGACTCCCAAATCTTTTTCCGCACCCGTGGCTTTGCAGGCCGGAAACGAAGTTGTTTCCGCAATAGCGTGGCTGCAAGGAGATTCCCTGGTGTTGCTGACCGGCACGGGAGACAGCACCACCGTCCGAATCGCTCCGCTGTTCGGACCGATATCAACATTGCCGGGGGTTAAGAACGCGGTGGATTTGGCTGCTGGTGAGGAAGAAAATCAGATTTATCTGGTTACCGCAGGCGGTGATTTATACAAGCGCTCCGGCAGAAACTGGCAGCAAGTTCTAAACGGAGTCGCCGACCCGAGTTACCCCGGTTAGCCTCGTTAGGGACGCGTTATGGTGGGTTTTTCGAGTTTATGGGATGCCGCAGGGGAACTGGGAAAGGTGCTGCTGCCTACGGAATGCGTGGGTTGTGGAGCTTGGGACGAAGAAATCTGTGACAACTGTTTGGCGCAGATGCTGGGGCGTCCGTTCCCGTTGGAAATCAGCGAGAACGAAGATAATGTAACAGACGTTCCAATATTTGCCATCGCCAAATATGACGGTCCGATGCGGCGCGTGGTTCTGACTGGTAAGCATGATAAACGGCGGGATTTACGCCGATATTTCACGGCGGCTGGTCAATCGGCTGTGCAGGGCTTAATGGCGGAAGGTCTGCTGGTTATGGGTAAATTTGGAACGAATAGTACAATCCGGGGGGAGATGTTCGTCGTTCCGGCTCCATCCACCCATCCCCGAGATTCGTCTGAGGTTGCCGCCGCCTTTGCCCAGGGCGCGGCGCGGGGAGCGGTCCGTGCGGGACTGTGCCGTCAGGCATCCGTGCTGGAAATCCTGGAACTGGCGGCAGGCTCGACGACCCAGGCCGATTTGGGATGGGAGGCCCGTAACCTGAACCGGCACGGCAAAATGAAGATTCGCGGCAGTGCGGCGGTGGCGAAACAAGAACTTGCCGGTAAGGCCCTGCTGATAATCGATGATGTTAGCGCCACCGGAGCGACACTCAGAGAAATGATTCGCGTTTTGTCAGCCTTAGATGCTGAAGTGCTCGCGGGGCTGGTTTTCGCTTCATCTCGGCGTGAAATGCCCTCAACACCCCCACAGAATTCCGAAAAATAAGTGGAAGTCCTGCACGGCTCTGCGGTGTGCTCTAAAATATAAAGCACACGCAAAAATCGCAGGTGACACACCGGAGTGCACCCGCGTGAGAAAGAGGTGAGAACCGAACACTCCGTCCCAGCAAATGATAGTTGGAACCCAATTCTTAGCCTAAGGAGGCCCTCATGGAAATCACCGTGAAAGCACGTAATGCTGAAATCCACCCGAATTTTCGGGAATACATCGAGGAAAAAATGGCCAAGGTGGAGCAGCTGGCTCCCCGTACGCAGCGTGTCGATGTGGAATTGACGCATGAAAAGAATCCGCGACAAGCTGATACTGCGGAACGCATCGAACTGACTGTTCTCGGCAAAGGACCCGTGGTGCGGGCGGAGGCATCTTCGTCAGACCGGTACGCCGCTGTGGACATCGCCGCCGGGAAACTTTTTGAGCGTCTGCGTCGAGCTCGGGATCGGGCCAAGGACCACCGCAAGTATGAGATTCCCCCGGATGTGGAACTGGACGTGCAGCTTCCGGGAACCGCTCCGGCTCCCGCCGCGAAACCGCCTTTAAAACTGGGCGAGTCTCGTGAGGAACAGTTGGGCGATTCCCCTGTCATCGTGCGCGAAAAGTTGCACGAGAGCCGGGCCATGAGTGTCGAAGAAGCTCTGGATGAGATGGAATTGGTGGGTCACCCGTTCTACCTGTTCATTGACTCCGAGACGACGCAGCCAGCAGTGGTTTACCACCGGAAAGGCTGGACCTATGGCGTGATTCGCCTAGACGCGACCTGCACACTAAACGACTGAGTTAAGACGGACCCTGGGGCGCCTCCCGGGGTCCATCTTTATTTATCTTCGCTGAGCGGTGTGGCTGGTGCCAAGAACCAGTGTTTCGCCGCTCGCTTTCGCGAAAATAGGCGCTTTCAACTAAAATAGTCAAGGCTGAGTCATCACGGTTGGGACAAACTTCTGACAATCGTGGATAAAAGGCTGATGACCTCAATGGATAGGCCTGTAAGGCAATCCCAAAGACCTGAAAAGGAAGGCAAAACGTGTCCTTACTTGATAAGTTCATGCGCATCGGTGAAGGTAAAGTCCTCAAAAAGCTGGTGAAAGTGGCTGACGCGGTGGACCTGCTTGAAGATGAATACCGCGAGCTGAGTGACAGCGAGCTAAAGGCGAAGACCGACGAGTTTAGGCAGCGCCTGGAAGAGGGCGAGAAACTCGACGACCTCATGGTTGAAGCTTTCGCAACGGTGCGTGAAGCCTCCGATCGGGTGCTCGGCCTGCGTCACTTCCGGGAACAAATTATGGGCGGGGCGGCCTTGCACTGGGGCAACATTGCTGAAATGAAAACCGGTGAAGGCAAGACCCTGGTAGCCACACTACCGTGCTACTTGCGGGCTCTGAGCGGCAAAGGCGTACACGTCGTGACCGTCAACGACTACCTGGCGTCGTATCAGGGCGAATTAATGGGTCGCGTGTACCGTTACTTGGGCTTGAGCACCGGCATCATCATGGCTCAGATGGATCCGGAGGAACGCCGCAAACAATACAACTGCGACATCACCTACGGCACCAACAACGAGTTCGGCTTTGACTACTTGCGTGACAATATGGCGCAGCGAGTCGAAGACCTGGTGCAGCGGGAACACAACTACATCATCGTCGACGAGGTGGACTCCATCCTCATCGACGAGGCCCGTACCCCTCTGATTATTTCCGGTCCCGCTCAGGGCGACGTCAACCACTGGTACACGGATTTCGCCAAGATTGTCCAGGATTTGCACCCCGGCGAAGATTACGAGGTGGATCAAAAGAAACGCACTGTGGGGGTCTTGGAACCGGGTATTGACAAAGTTGAGGACTACCTGGGTATCGACAATCTCTACGAGGTCGCCAACACGCCCCTGATTGGGTTTTTGAATAACGCCATCAAGGCTAAAGAGCTGTTCAAGCTGGACAAAGACTACATTGTGACTCCTGAAGGCGAAGTGCTGATTGTGGATGAGCACACTGGGCGTGTCCTGCCCGGGAGACGCTACAACGAAGGGATGCACCAGGCGATTGAAGCCAAAGAGGGCGTGGAGATTAAGGCGGAAAACCAAACTTTGGCCACGATTACCCTGCAGAACTACGTGCGTCTCTACCCGAAAGGTTCGCGTGCTGGCATGACCGGTACCGCCGAGACTGAGGCCGCCGAGTTTAACGATGTTTACAAGATGGGCGTGGTGCCGATTCCCACGCACAAACCCATGATTCGCGAGGACAAAGATGATTTGGTGTACAAAACCGCCGAAGCGAAGTTCAACGCGGTCGTTGAGGACATCGAAGAAAACTATCACCGCGGTCAGCCTGTCTTGGTCGGCACCACCTCGGTAGAGAAATCCGAATACCTTTCGCACTTGCTGAACCAGCGGAAAATTCCGCACCAGGTGTTGAACGCGAAACAGCACGAACGTGAGGCCGCGGTTGTGGCTATGGCTGGCCGGAAAGGCCAAGTCACGGTCGCGACCAACATGGCTGGGCGCGGTACCGATATTATGCTGGGCGGCAACGCCGAATTCCTGGCGGTACAGGATTTGAAAGACCGCGGGCTGGACCCGGAGGAAAACTCCGAAGAATACGAGGCCGCCTGGCCCCAAGCCTTGAAAGATGCCAAAGCCAAGGTAGCTCAGGAACATGACGAGGTTGTGGAACTTGGCGGGCTCTATGTCTTGGGTACGGAACGCCATGAATCACGCCGTATCGACAACCAGCTGCGAGGCCGTGCGGGACGTCAGGGGGACCCCGGTCGCTCTCGTTTCTACCTGTCTATGGAGGACGAGCTGATGCGGTTTGCCAACCAAGGTTGGCTGGGCAACGTGATGCGTTCGGGACTGCCTGAGGACATTCCCATGGAGTTTAAGATGGTTTCCGGCGCGATTCGTTCGGCGCAAACTCAGGTGGAGGGCCGCAACGCGGAAATCCGCAAGAACGTTTTGAAGTACGACGATGTGATGACTGAGCAGCGCGAAACTGTCTACGGGGAACGGGGACGAGTGCTGCGCGGGGAGGATCTTTCGGCCACGGTTGACTCCTTCATCGAGGGCACCATTGCGGATGCGGTTGCTCAGGCCACAGACCTTCCCGATACCAGCGAATGGGATTTAAAGACCTTGTGGGCTGGGTTAAAGAATCTGTACCCGGTGTCGCTTTCGGTGGAAGACTTGGAAAATGCGGTCGGCGGCAAATCGGCTTTGACCACGGATTTCATCACTGAACAATTGGTTGACGACGCCAAGCTGCAATATGAGTTAGCCGGGAAGTCCTTGGCGGATAATCCCATTGCGCAAGCCCAGCTGGGCGATGAGCCGATGAAAGAGTTGGAGCGGCGAGTTCTGCTCTCGGTGGTGGATCGGTTGTGGCGCGAGCACCTGTACGAAATGGATTACCTGAAAGAAGGTATTGGGCTGCGGGCGATGGGCCAGCGCAACCCCCTGGTGGAGTATAAGACTGAGGGCTATCTCATGTTCAGCGCCATGATGGGACGCATCAAGGAAGAGACTGTCCAGAATGTGTTTGGGTATGTCAAGGCCTTCGTCGACGCCATGCAGCGGGCGGCAACTGAAGAAGCCTCCGAGGCCGAAGCCCAGGCGCAGGCGGCAGAAGAACCTGCACCGGCCAAGGAAGAGCCTATCTCTAAGAGTGCGGCAAAAAAGAAAGCCCGCAACTTTAAGAAATCTGGGCGCAGAGCCGGTCTGAAATCGGTATCAGCGAATCGCACGGTGATGGGAGATACCGGGCATCAGGCGATGAACGCTCAAATTTCCTATTCCAGTGATGGCACGGTTGAGTCGGCTCAGCAGGGCAACCGGGCACAGCGCCGCGCAGCAAAACGGCGGGGCTGAGTTTCTCAGTTCAGCCCAGGCGAATCGCGGCAATCATCCACTGATTGCAGCGGTTTTCTAAGGTCAGCGCGGCGGCACGAGTGCGCTGCCCATCGTTTAGCACGATAACCGCCTCGTGCGTTGTCGCTGAGGTCGCCCGACTGTGGGCGCTGAGCACCCTCACCGGTGAAACCCGGCGCGTTTTGCCTCCAATCAGTCCGGGCTGCGGCTTTTGTTTGGAGCCAATTGCGTTTCGCCGCTGTTCGAGGTAGCGATAAGCCTGCGGCGAAGCCCAGCGGGTCATCTGGGACAAAGGACGGATTCCCTCAATGATTTCCAGCCCGCACCGAGCCATTTGGGCGGCCCAGACGCGAGGGGAATGTTGGACGTCTTCGATGGAAGAGTTTTCCCGGGAACTGGCGCGGGATTGGTCGGACAGATTGGTCTTGGTGTTCCCCGATTTTTCCGTTTGGCGCCGTGGTGTCACTGATTGCAATGTCTGACCACGTTGCGCATAAGTTGCCTGAACCAAGCTCCGCAGAGACGGCTTGGCGACTTGACGGCGTTTCCAGGCGGGACCCACTATCGGTTGAGGCCGCTGGTTCGTCACGAGTGTGGTGGCGTGCTTCAGGTCATTCGGATCAGGTTGATGGCGCTTGACTTCCTGTTGGAATCCTCGCTCAGTTTCCATCAGCAGATTCTCGGTGACACCGGCGGCGCTCTGTTGTGAGGGTGCGCCAACAGCGAGTGGCATTGAGGGCTCGGATGGGGGTGTCGCGTTGAGGTCAGCGTGAGTCGCCTCGGCAGAAGCATAGGTTTCAGCAGTGTTAGGTTCAAGAAGTGTGGTTTCCATAGTTTTTCCCTTTAGTAGCGAGTTCTATTTAGTTATAGTACGGTTGATAACGTTTGATTCCTTATCATAGGGTCAGGTAAGCTACTTTGTCAATATTTGGCATTTTGAGCGTATTTACAGCATTTTTGATACTTTGTAGAAAGGTTTGCTGCTGTAGACAAATCAATTGAGCTAGACTGTAGCGCGTGGAGCACGACGATTTTTTGGATGATCTCTCGGCTGATTTTGCCGCAAAACTGCGAGCGCAGCGCCAAGCGGAAGCTACCGAGCTGTCGGCGGCGGATGCTGCGGAAGTGACTCTCTCTGGTCGTCTATTAGCCAGTGTCGGCACTACGGTCGAGATTCAGCTCATCAACGGGGAGTCGTTACGTGGCGAAGTCGCTGATGCCGCGGCGAATTGGCTGATTTTGCGCCTGCTGCGCATGGACATCATGATAAGGTACCCAGCTATCGAAGTCGTTTCCGGCCTGGGACCCGCTCCGCGGTGGCCCACTTTGGTTGAGGCCAGAATTCCGGGCACGGTGAAACTGCGTGAGTTTGCTGCGACTCGTCGTGAGATTCAGTTCACTACCCGGAATCAGACTCTGAAAGGTTGTATTGAGCGAGTGGGCGCGGACTTCGTGGATATTGTCGACCACGGCCGCCATGAAGCCATTGCACTTTCAGCGCTGCTCTATATATCTTGCCCGCGCTGAGGAAAACCACTGGCAATGACCCCGTGCTTTTAACCAACTCTGGTTTCGGGGCTGCCAGAGTAGGGATTTACTCCACCAGAGCCGCCCCGGAGGCGATTTTTTCCTCACTTTGGGCGTATTGTCCTTTGATGTATTCCTCCATCGCGGATTCCTCGATGCGCCAAAGGCCGCGCCCGCCAATTTGGATAGCTTTAAGCTCTCCGTTGTTGATGAGGTTACGCACGGCGCCGTGGGAAACCTTCAACATATCGGCAACATCAGCAATGGTGTAAAAGTTATATTCCATGTAATCATGATACATCAAATGCTATAAAACCACAACAAAAACAGTCCTGTACTTCTAGAATTTAATGATATAAAGCCTATAAGCAGGTTCTCGAGGGAGGTCTCGTATGCCTATTGGTTTGGAAATATCAAGTAAATCTCGGTACATAAATCGGCGTACCGTACTGGGGATTGCCCTGATGGTACTGGCTGTAATCCTAGTTATCGTTACGGTGCGGCTGGCCAGCCACCTAGAGGGTTACCTGGCGGCAAAGACAACGCTCGTTGCTGGACAAACCGTACAATCCGACGATGTTGAGGTTATTTCAGCAAATCCAGGTCGGGCGGCGGGTCAGTACCTGCGCGAAGGTGAGCTGAAGGAAGGTACTGTGGTCGTGCAAACTATTGCCGTAGGACAGCTACTTCCCAAAGCCTCACTGAGTCAAACCAAGCCCTATAACAAACGGATTGTTCTCAATCTCGCCGCGCCTCTGCCAAGCAGCGTGAAGAAAGGCGATTACCTCGAAATTTGGCAGCTCCCAGACGAAAAATCTGCCAGCACGTTCGAGCAGGATACCCCGCCAGAAAATGCTCAAAAACTGGCGGACAAAGCCGTGTTCCTGGCAGAGAAAAAGTCTGAAACGGCTCTCGGATCGAAAAATCAGACGAATGTGGAAATTAGCGTACCGGAAGAGGACTTGTCACCTATCCTCGCTGCTGTCGGAACGAAAACTCCGCTGATGGCGATACCGGTGTCATCATGAGTTTTATCGGGGTAGCGACCTGCCTGAATCCGGATCTGGAAGCGGATATCATCCGAACCATCGAGTCGGATTCTCTGCCTCTGCAAGTAATCCGGCGCTGCCGTGACGCCACGGAGCTGTTATCGATAGCCAAGGCGCATCTGGTGCAGCTGGTAGCGGTGGATACCGAGATGCTGGAACTGGAGGGGGCCACCGTCCAGGAGCTAGCCGCCGAAAACGTTGCCATCATTGCTTTTGCTCCGCTGGAAGACGTAGATCAGTTGAACAGCCGTGGGGGGATTTCGGTTTTGGCAAAAGCGGATCCCCGAGTGGAGGAACCTGAACAGAGTGAGGCAGCCCGTCTGCTGGGACAGATGATGTCCACCCTTATGCCTCCACCGCCCCCCAATCCTCGTGAAGAATTCGGCACCGAAAATGCGGAATTAGCCGGTTCAATAGGTCAGATAATCGCTTTTTGGGGTCCGGTGGGAGCACCGGGAAAGTCTACGCTAGCTCTGAACATCGCTTCGCGTTTACGAAATTTTGGTCGGGTCCTGCTGGTCGATGCCGATACGGTCGAGTCGTCTTTGGTGCAGATGTTGGGGATTGCTTTGGACACTTCCGGGGTGGTGACTGGATGTCGTTTAGCGGAACAAGGAAAGCTGAAACCAGAAAGTTTCCCGCAGTTGGTGACGCGGGTGGGTTTCGGAGTTGACCTGTTGACTGGACTGACCAAGGCGGAGCGCTGGCGTGAGGTCGGCCAGCACTCGTTGTCAGCCCTTTTAGAGATGGCTCGGATTAACTACCGTTGGATTCTGGTGGATTTGGCGAGCGGTGCAGACGACCAGTCGGATTTGTTGGCCGCGATGGGACCGACCCGTTACGGGGCTGCCTTGGGCACTTTTGACGTTGCCGATCTGGTGGTGGAGGTCGGTCTGGCTGACCCGGTGGGAATCCGCCGGCTGTTGGTCAATCACAATTGGGCTCGTGAACAGGAACTGTGGAGCTGTCCGACCTTGGCGGTAGTGAATCGCGGGCGGGCTTCTGTGGGAGGTGCGAACTGGCGCAATTCCATAGCTCGTGTGGTGGCTGCTACGGTGCCAAACCTGCCGGTGGTGGTGGTGCGGGAAGCCGGAGAGGATTTTGACCGTGCTCTGGTGGCTGCTTGTGACGTGATGACAGCCAATCCTCACGCTGGGGTTCTGGAGGACTTGGAAGAGCTGCAAAATGAGATTTATAAACAACTCGGTTTGTTGCCCCGGCGCGGTTCGGGACGAAAAAAGCTCCGGGAGAACAAACTGTTGAAGTTCAAACGCGGTGAACAGAAAGAACCCGAAAATGAGTGAAGCCTTTCGTCAGGCAAAAAAGATTCGTGCCTACATCGCGCTGTGCCCTCAATCTCTGCAGGACAAAACGTGGGAGGGTGCGCTGGTCACGGTCGTGGACAAAGCCTGGTGCGCCGCTGCCGGTTTTCCTGCTCCCAGCCAGCTGCATGGGGAGAACCGAGAAGTGGCGGAAGACGAGGCTTTACACGCCGCCGCTTTGAAATCGTTAGACGCGCAAACCGAAAGCTCCCGGCCGCTTCGGGTAGTGGCGGTGGCGGAAGTCGCGGATAAAGACCTGCAACCCTGTGGCCCGGAAATGGCTGGAGCGTACATCCTGACTCGCCCGATTCAGTATTCTGAAGTGGTTTCCTACCACGTAGACGAGCCAGCGGCTGGCGCAGAAGTGGCAAAACTGGCGCAGCTGCGCGCGGGGCATGCAGCTCGCACGGCAAGGGCGGGGAAGTACTCTCAGGACATGGAGTTACCGGAACTGCTGTGGTTCGATGGCTCCGAGCTTGAGGTCCTGCGAGAATTCCTGGGCTTGAGCTAGACCGCATCCAAACCGTTGATTTGTAGGTAGGAGCCAATCTTGCGTTTCCCGCCTGGTTTCAGTTCCGTGGTATTACCGCTCTGATAGTTTCGCACTTGCACCTGGAGAGGAATCTCCTGTTGCATTTCACTGACGTGTGAGATGATTCCCACGCAGCGTCCTCCCTCCCTCTGCAGACTATGCAGCGCGGACATGACCGCCTCTCTGGTGTCATTGTCCAAGGTGCCGAAACCTTCATCGATGAAAATGTTTTCCAGGGTGATGCCGCCCCTTTCTCGTTGCACGACTTCGGAAAGAGCCAGGGCAATAGCCAGTGAACAGTAAAATTTTTCGCCCCCGGACAGCGACTTTGGCGGTATCACCTTGTCCTGAGCGCCGTTGTACATTTCTATGCCCAGTCCGTGATATTTCTGGTTGCGGTCCGCCTCATAGTTTTCGTTATGCCTGATTTCGTAGTATCCCCCGGAAATATCAGAAATCAACTGGTTAGCTACAAAAGTCACCTGTCCCAGACGTTTGCTCAAGTAGTAAGCGCTCAAAGTTGTTTTCATCGCGTTCTCCCCATTGAGCACTTGGGACAAGCGTTCAAATCCGGCAATCTTTGGCGCTTCTTTGCCCCATTCCTGTTTGGTCTTTTCGTACTTTTCCTTTAGGGTGCACAAATTCTGGTGTGAACTGTCCAAAGACGCCGACTGTTGGGTGAGAGAGCGATACTTCTGCTCGCTGGCTTTCGCCTCAGAACGAAGGTTGTCCAGGTTGGGGAGTTTGGCTGCAGCTTTGTCTCGATACGCATCGGTATCCAGTTGCGAGCGCAGACCATGTACGACTTCATGATAGGAAGCGACTGTCTTTTGGTCAGCTTCCAGTTCCTGGCGGGGCTTGGCGCAGGCTTTGGCCTCGGCTACTGACTTGAAACCATGGTCTGTCAACGACTTGCGCAACGCGTTATGAGCGCTAATCCACTCTTGGCGGATTGGCAGCCAGGAATCATAAAACTTGGCCAGCTGTTTGACCGCGTCCAGACTGTGTTGGTTCGTATCTAACAAGTCTTGCGGGTCAGAATCGGGATCAAAATCCGCCAACTCCGCTCGAATTTTGTCAGCAAGTGCCTGGATATCTGCGTGGAGGTTTTCCACCTCCGCGCTTAATCCTGCTTCCTCTTTGATGAGCTTTTCACGCTCGGTTTGGTTTTGTTTGTCTGATTCTTCCAGTTCGGAAATTTTCTTTTCCAACTTGGGTACTTGCTGGCTCGCTGTGGTGGATTCACTTACGGCCTTCTCAGCCACAGAGAGAGCAGCAGCCAGGGACTTTATATCCTGGCCCTGGAGCTGATCCGTGACTGTTTGCAATCTGGTGTTAATCTCAGTTTCCTTATTGTTTGCCTCAGACAGCTTATCGTGAGCTTTTTTGGCTTCACTCGCAGCTGCTTCATAGTCCTGAAAGGTTGTCTTGTCAGCTGTTTCGACTGCGGGATGTGGGTGATCCAGAGAGCCGCAGACCGGACAGGACTCCCCGTCCTGCAACTGTGTCGCCAAGCGAGATGCTGCGGTATCTGACCATTTTCGCAAAACGGACTCGGCGTTTTCCTGTGCCCGGTCGTAGCTTTCTTGCAGACGGGCAGCGTTTTTAGTGGCAGCTTTCAAATCCTTGGCTAATTGTTCAGCCGATTTTGCCCAATCGTGGTGCTTTTGGGCATTTTTCAGCTCTGTCTGCCGACTGGCTAACCCGTCCGCAAGCTGCTTCTTCTCTTTCAGTAGCAGGCGCTGTTTGTCCAGCGCTTCTGCGGTTTTTTCAGCGGTGTCACGAAGCTGGTGAATCTGATTGCGCAGGGACTCCAGCTCTTCTTTCTTACTGTTGGCAGCGGTAGTTTTCTGACTCTGGAGGGTGAGGTTGGCTTTGATGGCCTCTAGTCTCTTTTGGTTGTCATTAATCTTTTCGCTCAACTCATCACGCAGGTCAGACAAATTGGTACTGGGTTCCTCCCCTTCCAACCAGGTTTGCAATTTTGTGTCCGACAGCTTGGATACTTGGTTCCTAAATTCGGCTAAATCTGTATCGTTATCGACCAGCTGAGTCAAAGTAGCAAGAATACTGCCACGCTGGTGCTGAGCTGACCGGTAAGGTTTCTGCTCTGCTTTCTCGGTGTCCATGACGGCGTTGGCATGCACGGCTTTCTGGTTGCGTTGATCCAGTTGTGCAATCTCGGTTTCCTCATCTACGAGTTTTTTGAGTTTTTCAGTTAGCTGTTTCGCCTCTGAAATAATGCGCTGCTCAGTTTCCGCTTTGGTGAGGATTTTCTGAGTCGCTTGGGATTGCACCTGGGCTTGTTCGGCGGCGTCCCTAACCTTAGCGGCTTCTTCGCGCAAAATTTTTGCGGTGCTAGCAAAGAGGGGCTCTCCGGCTTTCTCCAAGGCGGAAATCGACTGAGCCGCCCCGTCCTTTGCCTCCGCAAATTGCTCCAAAGCTTCTTTCCATGCGGTTTCATGGTCACCTGTAATCTCTATGTTGGAGAGATCCTCAGATACGGTAGTGAGAAGATCACCTAGACGCCTGGTGTATTCTTTGGTGGTTTCCTTGCCTTTCGAGGCGCGTTCTTTAGCGGCTTTTTCCAGGGCAATAAAGCTTTCCGCCCCGAAAAGATTGGATAAAACCTCATGCCGTTCGGCAGCCCCTGCGGTCAGGAACTGCTGAATCTGGCCTTGGGGAAGTATGACCGTCTGCAGAAAATGTGATTTCTCTAGGCCGAGGATTCTCACTACCTCTTTCGTTACGTCTCTACCTGTCTCAAGGAGTTCGGTAATGTTGTCAAAATCCGGGGTATCTGAGACCTTAAGCTGGGCTATGGATTGAGTGAAAGTCTTACGCCCTGGTTTCGTAAAGGTCACTGTACGACGCAGCTCATAGAACTTGTCGTGGGCAGAGAACACCAGCACGACCTCAGGAGGATAGTCCTTGTCCCAGTAGTAGGAGAGAATACGATCTGTTGCGGAATCTCTCTCACCGGCTACGTCTCCATACAGAGCGTAGACAATTCCGTCCAGGATAGTGGACTTTCCCGATCCGGTATTGCCCGTAATTAAAAACAGTCCCGACTCGGCCAGTGCATCCAGGTCCAAGGTGGTGCGCTCGTAAAAACTCCCCACCCCTTCAAGAGTAAGTTTATGGAATTTCATTTCTCTGTCCCCTCAACGGTGTCTTCATATATTTCGGTTAGCAAAGCGAGGTCTTCCTCTGTGTCAATGCCACAGGTACGTAAGAACTCGGTGGCAATCTCTAACTCAGAAAGCTCCCGAAACTCTGCGCCAGATTGCAGCGTCCCGGTCAGTGTGCCCTGGGAATGAGTGAGCTTCAACATTCGCGGAAAAACTGCTTTCAGTCGGTTATAAGCGTTTGGCGGCAAGGTCGTTTCAGTCAGGTTGATGCTGCAAAAGGCCTGATGCCAGGGCTGGTAGCGGGAGTCGTCGGGGTTCGTGAGATCTTCGATACTGCCCTGTAGTCGTGTCACTTGATAAGGCAGTTTCAAGGGTAGCCTCTCGACCTCGACCTGGTGATCGGGGTCAACCTCGACCAAAAGGGTGCATTTCTCATTGCTCTCACTAACCCGATAAGGTAGGGGAGACCCCGCGTACCAGGCCGTGACTTCAGTGCCATCTACCGGATACGCCCCGTGAATGTGCCCCAGAGCTAGATAGTCAAGGCCGCGGCCTCCTTTCAGTCCGCCGCCGAGCTCATCCAACAGGGAAACCGGAATCGGATAGAGATTTCCCAGCGGTTCCACTTCTTTATCTGGATCTAAATGTGTTAGATAGTCATGAGCCATCGCGAGGACCGGCACGTCCGTGTTCCTCCGTTCCAGGTCCCTCCCGATGCGACGCAGGGCCGCGGCAAACAGTACTTCCGGTTTCCCCGGGAGCACCGGTGCCGGTTCGTCTTTGCTGGTGGGCTGCTCCAAAGCGTCATCGAGATGACTAACCCCGTCAGCATCAACCCACGTGGATAGCTCCGCGCGATCCTGGTAGGGAGACAGGTAGGGGATGGGGTAGACCAGCGCGCCGAGTTCACCGTCGGGTCCTGGAACTTCGATAGCGGTACCAACCTGGGCAGCTTTCGTCACGATATTGACTTCCGGCAGAGTGAATCCCTTGGCAAAACCGAGCCGGGAGGCTCCATCGTGGTTACCGGCAATGAGGATGATTCGAGTCATTTGTCGTGCCTCATTCAAAAAACCGGACAGTTTGTCCAAATCCGCATCACTTGGATTGGCTTTGTCCAATACGTCGCCCGTAATCAGCAAAGCATCAGGACGGTGCGCTTCAATTTGCGTCAGGATTTGCTCCAGGAAGTAGTCCTGGTAGGGGGCTAGGTCATAGTTCATAAAGTCCCGGCCGAGATGCCAATCAGAGGTATGTAAAAATTTCATGACTCAAGCATAAGAGCAACCCCGGGGGCGAAAATTTAAGAGTTTTAAAAACCCCGCATATTAGTCTGTTTCTGAGCCGATATATTGCAAAACTTGGGAATGCAGACGGCCGTTAGTAACTACTGCCCCCGGCCCGTTCACGCCGTCCTCACCGGTGAGGGACGTGAACTTACCGCCAGCTTCGGTCACGATGGGGTACAGTGCCCCCATGTCCCATAGATTCAAGTCCGGTTCCGCTGCAACGTCCACCGCGCCTTCTGCCAGCAGCATGTAGGACCAAAAATCGCCGTACGCACGAGTCCTCCACACCTGCTGAGAGAGATTCATGAAGCCCCGCAAACGATGAGCATCAGCCCATTCCCCGATGAGAGAGTATGAAAAGGAAGCCTGATTCAGGTTAGAAATACGTGAAACTTGCAGCTGGCGTGCCGAGGTACGCGACCGTCCGGTCCACGCCCCACTGCCCGCGGCAGCCCACCACCGAAACCCCAAAGCGGGTGCGCTGACCACCCCCATCACCATCTTGCCGTCTTCCATCAGCCCAATCAGAGTAGCCCACACCGGAACCCCGCGAAGAAAATTCGCGGTGCCGTCAATCGGGTCGACGACCCATTTCCGGGCTGCCAGACCGGTGCTGCCCTCTTCCTCACCCACGATGGCATCCCGAGTTCGCGAATGTGACAGATGCCGCCGGATGAGTTTTTCGGCGGCTTTATCCGCATCGGTTACCGGCGTCAAATCCGGTTTGTCACTGACTTCCAAATCAGGAGCCAAGAAACGCTTGGTGGTCAGGGCGTCTACCTGGTCTGCCATAATCAGAGCTAACTGTAAATCTTCTTCCCAGCGACTACTCATGTTCTAAACCTATCCCTAGAAGCGCTTAGAAACGGTCAACGGCGCGATTTTTCCATTAAGCTGAACTTATGCAAGCAACAGTTTGGCGGGCTCCCCGCGCGAAAGGTCCCGTTTTCGGTGCGGTGACGCTGCCCGGTTCCAAGTCATTGAGCGCCAGGGAATTGTTGCTGGGTGCCATCAGCGATTCCGAGGTCTCTCTCACGGGAGTCCTGTTCGCTCGCGACACGGACCTCATGGTGCAAGCACTGCGCTCATTGGGGGCGATTATCGAGCCGTGGCCCCCAGTTGTGGACCAACCGGTACAGATTACGCCTCTGCCCCACCTGTGGTCGCAGTCAACTTCCGCAGTTTCTCCGGGCGGTTTGCGGGATAATGCACCCGTTACGGTGGATTGCGGTTTGGCTGGAACCGTCATGCGCTTTATCCCCGCCGTGGCGGTGGCGTTGGGCCGCGCCGTGCGGTTGGTCGCCGATACACAAGCAAATACGCGCCCGATGCGGCCTCTCTTGGACGCTCTGACCCAGTGGGGAGCCCATATCGAGTACGAATCCTCGGATGGGAGCGTATTTCCCTGTACGATTTATCCTCCCGTAGGGCGCCTTGCTGCGGAAGTCACTATAGATGCTACGGCTTCTTCGCAGTTCGTATCAGCTCTGTTGTTGGCGGCTCCGCTGCTACCCGGCGGCTGTACCGTTCGTTCCAAAACTGCGGCACTCCCTTCGCTGCCGCACATTGAGATGACCCTTAAGTGCCTGTCTCAACACGGAGTAACCGTTACACCGGGCAGCTCCGAGGATGGCAATCCCTTTTGGCACGTGGCCTCAGAACCGGTTATCGGCCAGGACGTCCTCATCGAACCGGATCTCTCCAACGCGGGACCGTTCTTGGCTCTGGCAGGTATTGCCGGGGGGCGGATTTCTATCCCCACCTGGCCTGCAAAAACCACCCAGGCAGGAGCGGCCTGGTTGGAGATTTTGCCAAGAATGGGCCTGCATGTGGAGTGGAACTACGGGGTGTTGACGGTTTCCAGTCGAGGTCCGCTGTGGCCGATAGATGCCAATTTTACCGCGGTGGGCGAGCTGGTTCCCACCGTGGCGGCTTTGGCCGCTTTTGCCCCTGGAACCTCCCGATTGCGGGGCTTGCACCACCTGCGGGGTCACGAGACGGATCGTCTCGAAGCGCTACGCACCGAACTCACGACCGTCGGGATACCCTGCGAAATAACCCCGGAGGACGACCTCGTGATTACCGGTGTCAGCCCCTCCGGGCTTGTGAACCAAGACCCGGAATCTCCCCCGCTGCTGCTGCACAGTTATGGGGATCACCGACTGGCAACTTTTGCGGCACTCCTGGGATTGTACTATCCGGTACAAATCGATGATATTGGTGCCACCTCCAAAACTCTGCCAGATTTCACACAAATGTGGGAACACCTATTGGGGGTAACCTCTTGAGTCGCCGCGACATCGGTACGGACGATCCGCGCGTACACGTGCGCCCGGGGAAAGGCAGCCGCCCCCGCACTAAGAAACGTCCCAGTTTTGCACACGCTGAGCCCGGTATGGTCGTCGCCGTGGACCGGGGCCGGTTTACGGTAGCGATCGGCGAAAACCGCATGGTGCAAGCCGTTAAGGCGCGGGCGCTGGGGCGAAAGGGCGTCATCGTGGGGGACCGGGTGGGCGTAGAAGGAGACACTTCCGGCACTCCCGACACTTTGGCGCGCATCGTCACCTTGGGGGATCGCCAAACCGTCCTGCGCCGCAGCTTTGACGAATCCGAGGCCGGAGCGCGAGAAAAACTCATTGTCGCCAACGCCACCCAGATGCTAATAGTGGTCGCAGCGCGTGACCCGGAACCAAAACGCGGCATGATTGACCGCGCGATAGTGGCGGCTTTGGACGCGAAAGTCACCCCGCTGCTGGCGGTGACGAAAACAGATTTGGATTCTGCCCAGGAACTTATCGCAGACTACGAAGCTATCGGAATCACAGTGTTTGCCCTGAACAGAGACCTCTACGAACCCGCAGTTCCGGAGCTACTGCTGGCCGAGACGAACCCGCAGACCTCGCCGCCCGACCCTGTCGCCCCAGGACTGGTGGCGCTCCAGAAGCAGCTGACCTGTGAAATCACGGTCCTGCTAGGCCACTCGGGGGTCGGAAAATCTACCCTGGTGAACGCGCTGGTGCCGGGCGCAAATCGGGCGACCGGGACAGTCAACGAAGTGACCGGCAAGGGCCGACACACTTCGACCTCGGCGGTTGCCTTACCGGTGGGTGCACAAGGGTGGCTCATCGACACTCCCGGAGTGCGCTCTTTTGGTTTGGCTCATGTTGATGCGGCGGGATTGCTGCGCGGATTTTCAGAACTTTACGCGATAGCCCGGGACTGCCCGCGAGGCTGCACCCATACTGCGGACTCTCCGGATTGCCTGCTGGACGAACACCCGGAACTAGCGCTACGTTTGGCGTCCTTCCGGAGCCTGTTGACCGAGATTCCGTCAGCCTACTGAAAAGGGAAAGTCCGCAAATCCCCAAGGGTAACTCGAACTATAGTAAATCTTTGTCAAGGTCTGAGAAATAAGGTGAAATTCCTAGGCTAAAAGTCCTAAATTAGGAGCACAACGGAAAAAATTTCCAATGACCTTGAAAGGGAAAATATAGTGGCCGAGACACAGTCGTCGAATAATTCAGCCTCCGAAGAAGTTATTGCTCAGCTTCACGCCCAATACCTCGCGGATAAAAGTTCAGTTCCCCCCGAATGGCAGTCATATTTTCAACAGATGGAAAGCCTGGGATTGCTGCCGGGAGCAACCGCTGGCACCGCCTCTGAACTCACGGAAGGCGGCGAAACAGCTAAACCTATTGAGGAATCCCGGCCTGCCGGACTTGATGCCCAACACTCTGACCGCCCGCCGCTACCGCGTTCAGTCGTTCACGCTCCGACTTCGCCCTACGCCGCAATGGTGGCAAAGCAGCACTATGATGCAGCAAAATCCGCCGCAAAAGGCGATGACCGTTCGGAACGGCTGAAGGGCGTCTCCGCCGCGATTGCGAAAAATATGGACGCTTCGCTGTCAGTGCCGACGGCGACGTCTTACCGTCAGATTCCGGCGAAAGTGCTGATCGAGAACCGTGCCCAGATTAATGACCACCTGAAGCGGACTCGCGGCGGCAAAGTGTCCTTTACCCACTTGATTGGCTACGCCATTGTGGAAGCCTTGGTGGAAACCCCCGATGTCAACGTGCGTTATCGCCTGGAGGACGGCAAGCCGCACATTGACCATTTTGCGCACGTTGGTTTTGGATTGGCGATTGACTTACCGAAGGACGATGGTTCGCGTTTGCTGGTCACGCCCGTCGTGCACAATGCCGACACCCTGTCTTTTGAAGAATTCGTCCACGCTTACGAGGAACTCGTGAAAAAGGCTCGTGACGGCAAGCTGGGAATGGAAGACTATTCCGGCTGCACGGTGACGCTGACGAATCCGGGAACCTTGGGAACCCTCATGTCATCGCCGCGTTTGGTACAGGGCCAGGGTTGCATCATCGGGGTCGGGGCGACGAATTACCCGGCAGAGTGGGCCGGAGCCTCCGAAGAACAGCTGGCCCAAGCCGGTATCGGCAAGATTATGCATATGTCCTCCACCTATGACCATCGGGTCATTCAAGGAGCCTTGTCCGGCTCTTTCCTGGGGCTAATCGAAAAGAAACTCAAGGGTGAAGACGGATTCTACGAACGTGTCTTTGATTCCATGAAGGTGCCTTACGAACCTTTCAACTGGGCGCGTAACAACGATTACAGCGGGGAAGGGGAGTTGTCCAAGGACGCGCGGATTGCGCGGTTTATCCATTCTTACCGTTCCCGCGGGCACTTGATTGCGGACATCGATCCTCTGGACTACCGGGTACGCCGCCACCCAGACTTGAAACTCGACGCCTATGGGCTTTCTATCTGGGATTTGGATCGGTACTTCCCGGTGGGACGTCTGGGCGACAAACATAACGTCAACATGAAGCTGCGCGATATCTTGACCCAGATGCGAGATACCTACACTCGTACCGCGGGCATCGAATATATGCACATTCAAGACCCCGAACAGCGCACGTGGATGCAACATGAGATCGAGCGCCCCTACGAACCGCCGAGCAAAGAAGTTCGTCACGCCGTCATGACCCGTTTGAACGCGGCGCAGGCTTTTGAGGACTTTTTGCAGACCAAGTATGTGGGCCAAAAGCGCTTCAGCTTGGAGGGCGGCGAATCGCTGATTCCTTTGATGCTGCGGATTATGGACGATGCCGCCCACGATGGCTTGGCCGGGGTGACCATCGGGATGGCGCACCGTGGTCGGCTGAATATGCTGGTGAATGTGGCCGGCAAAACCAACAACCAGATTTTCGCCGAATTTGAAGGCAACATGAATCCTGGTTCAGTTCAGGGCTCCGGGGACGTGAAGTATCACTTGGGCACCGAGTCGATCTACGAGTCTTACGAAGGCAAGACCACCAGCGTCTATATCGCAGCTAACCCCTCCCACTTGGAGGCCGTGAACCCCGTGGTCGAAGGCATTGTCCGGGCGCAACAGGATAAAGTCGGTATCGAGGGCGACTACGGTTACCTGCCCGTGCTGATTCACGGCGATGCGGCTTTCATCGGTCAAGGGGTTGTCTATGAGACGCTGAACATGAGCCAACTCAAGGCCTACACTACCGGCGGGACGGTGCACATCATCGTGAATAACCAGATTGGTTTCACGACTTCCCCGACCAATGCCCGTTCCACGAACTACTGCACTGACTTGGCTAAGGGCTTGCAGGTGCCGATTTTCCACGTGAACGCTGACGATCCTGAGATGGTCACGCGGGTGGCGGGTCTGGCCTACCGCTTCCAGCAAAAGTTCCACAAGGACGTCATCATTGACCTGATTTGCTACCGTCGCCGCGGACACAACGAAGGCGACGATCCGTCGATGACTCAGCCGGTGATGTACCACCTGATTGATTCCCATCCGACCACCCGCACGGTTTACATGAATAACCTGATTGGCCGTGGCGATCTCTCAGATGAGGAAGCGAAAGCGGAAGTGGAGGATTACCACCAGAAACTCGAAAAGATTTTTGAGGAAACCAAGGAAAAGGGCTACACCCCGTCGCGTCAGGGCGAACAGGGCGGTAACGACTGGGATTGGACCTTGCCCGCTGCTCAGACCGACGAGTCCGACGACATGATTGCTTGGACCTCAGCTATCTCGCAGGATGTGGTGGAAACTATCGGGGACGCGCACGTGGATTACCCCGAAGGCTTCACCATGCACCCCAAAGTTCAAAAGCTCTACGAAAAGCGTCAGCAGATGTCTCGCGAAGGCAACATCGATTGGGGATTCGGCGAGCTGTTGGCGTTCGGGTCGATTCTGATGGAGGGCGTTCCCATCCGGATGTCCGGTGAAGATGCCCGCCGGGCGACTTTCGTGCAGCGTCATGCGGTTGCTCACGATTTTAAGACCGGTGAGGAATGGACCCCGCTGGAATTCTTAAGCGACAGACAGGGCAAGTTCATGATTTACGACTCGTCCCTGTCCGAGTACGCGCCGATGGGATTCGAGTACGGCTATTCGGTGGAACGCCCTGAAGCTCTCACTATCTGGGAGGCTCAGTTCGGCGACTTCTCGTTTGGCGGCCAGACCATGATTGACGAGTTCATCTGTTCGGCCCAACAGAAGTGGCACCAGCACTCCTCTCTGGTGCTGTTGCTGCCCCATGGTTTTGAGGGTCAAGGACCTGACCACTCCTCGGCGCGTATCGAACGCTGGCTGAGCTTGGCTGCCCAGGACAATATGTGGATTGTCCAGCCCTCCACTCCGGCTAACCACTTCCATATGTTGCGTCAGCAGGCCTATCGTCGGCCGCGAACCCCGCTGATTGTCTTTACCCCCAAGCAGCTGCTGCGTTTGAAAGCGGCGGTGTCTTCGGTCGAAGATTTCACCTCTGGTCAGTTCCAACGGGTCATCGGCGACCAAGGCAATCTGGATCCCAACGCGGTGACTCGCGTGCTACTCTGCACCGGCCGACTGTATTACGACTTGGCGGCTGAACGTGCCAAGACTGGGGACAAAACCACCGCAATCGTGCGTTTGGAACAGTACTACCCGCTGCACGAGGACCTGAAGCCGATTTTGGCACAGTACCCCAACGCTGAACTGGTGTGGGCACAGGACGAGCCGGAGAATCAGGGGGTCTGGACCTTCCTGAAGATGCACCAGGATGCCTTCATCGGCGACCGTCCGATTCGTGTGGTTTCCCGCCCGGCGATGGCCGCTCCCTCCACCGGCTTGGCTTCCGTACACAAGAAGCAGGCCGCTGACCTGGTGTCGCGCGCTTTCGCCCGCTAAGGGCAAGGATAGTTTTCCCCGGAAGATGTGGTTTCTTCCGGGGAAAACTGCGTTTTGGGTCTTTCAGTCTAAAAGACACTGCGGGTGCGGGAAGTTTTCACTATCCCGCACCCGCAGTTCAAGCTCTAAGCATTGGGGCGTTTGCCGTGATTAGCGGCACTCTTGGACCGCGCCCGACGCTTGCGACCGCGTTTCGACATAACAGCCTCCTTCTCAGGTTGGTAATCAACCTGCCTATTTTCACACATTCCCAGCCTTCCCGCAAACCCGCGGCGTCCCTGCCGACCGGGAGGGACAGTGTAGCTAACAGATTTTACGAATCTCAATCATGATGCGTTCCCGCAGCTCAATCGGCGCTTCGCAGTGGCAAGATTGCCGCAGCAACGTGATGTAGCGTTCCACCCGCAGGGATTCCTCATGGCAGTTCGGACAGTGGCGCAGATGCTCGTGGAAACGTTGTGCCGTGGGCAAGTCCATCTCCCCGTTCATGATTTCGCGCATATTCTGCGTCACGGTATCGCAGTCACAGTCGAATTCAGACACGGTGGGCATCTGTGGATTAAGGCTTTCCTCACTCATGGCACCATCACCCCAGCTTCCAGACGTTCTTTCAGCATTTTTCGCAGCCTTGCTCGGCCGCGGTGTAGACGGGACATGACCGTCCCGGAGGGAATATCGAGGATTTCCGCGATTTCTTTGTAAGCCAGACCTTCCACGTCAGCCAGGTACACAGCTTCGCGGTATTCATCGGGTAAGGCATCCAAGGCATCGAGAATGTCTTGGGTTCCCAGACGATCCAAGGCCAGAGACTCTGCCGAATGAGCTTCTCGGTTGGAGTCGTCCTGAGCGAGTTGGTAATCCGTCAGCTCAGCCATAGTTTCGGTGCGGGGCCGACGCTGATCCTTGCGATAAGAATTAATGAAAGTGTTTGTCATGATGCGATAGAGCCACGCCAACAGGTTCGTTCCCTCCTGAAAAGAATCAAAACTTTTAAAAGCTTTCAGGAAGGTTTCTTGGACTAGGTCCTCGGCATCATGCGGGTTCCTGGTCAAACGCAAGGCGCCGGAATAGAGCTGATTCAAAAACGGCATGACTTCTGTTTCAAAACGCTGTTCCGATTTGGAAGGCGTCCTGGGGGACACGGAATTTACTGTTTCGCTCATCGTTGCCCAGTCTAGACCTGTGCAGGGCGTGGGCGGAAGAGAATGCGCCCGGTTTGTCGCGCCGCGGGCGCGAGGGGGCTTGGCGAGAGGTTTTTTCAAAGTTTGTCTCACACCTGTTATAACCGTAGTGGGTGGTTTTTATTCCACCGCCCAAAAACGTTTCGAAAAGGTGCGAACTGGTCTAAAAAATGGGGACAATAGTGTTATGAGGACTTTGCTGCGTTTTATCTCACGTCCGCTGCTGGCGGCGGTGTTCATTCATGACGGCCTCGACGCTTTGCGCAACCCCGCAGACCACGTGGAACGTTTCCGAAAGATGGAGCCAACCTTGGAAAAGATTGGCCTGCCGCCCATGCTGACTTCGGATGCGAAGTTGCTGTCGCGCCTGTCTGGAGCCGCTACGGCGGTGACCGCGCTGGGTCTGGCCCTGGGGAAGTACCCCCGGATTTGCGCCCTCATTTTGGCGGTGGTAAACCTTCCCATCAGCGTGGTAAACAATCCGGTTTGGGCAGCGAATTCCACAGAGGAACGCAAAGAATACACCCGCGGCTTGGTAGCTGGGGGTTCGCTGGCGGGAGGCTTGGGCATGGTCCTAGCTGATGGCAACGGCCAGCCTTCTCTGCGGGTCCGCCGCGAAATCGTCCGTGCCGCCGCAGCTGGCAAATAAGTACGGTGGTTAAACTGCAAGACATACCGCGATTATCTTTTCTTCTGTTCCCCACCCCGGTTCTCCGGTTTCAGTCCGGTCGTCCCGCTTTAGTTTCAGATGAGGGCGCACAAGGGCGGTGGGTCGGTTGAGTCCTGTCGTGGCTGACTGGCTGTTGGTGGCGGTGGGTTTGATTCTGACTTTGGTCACAGCTTTTTTTGTAGCCACTGAGTTTGCCTTTCTAGCGGTCGATCCCGCCAGAGTTGCGGGGCGCGCGGCTAATGGCGACAAGCGGGCCGCCCTTGTGAAGGACTCTATTTCTAATCTGTCTACCCAACTTTCGGGTACCCAGGTGGGCATTACCCTGTCCACAATTATGGTGGGTTACACCACCCAAACAGCCATCGCGAACCTGGTGACACGCGGTTTGGGACACACCGGGATGGCTCTGGCCGCAGCCACGGCACTGGGTGCGGTGGTCGCCCTGGTCATCACGAATCTGTATTCCATGGTTTTTGGCGAGCTCATCCCCAAGAACCTGGCGCTGGCGGATCCCATGAAAACGGCCGCTTTTGTGGTGCGTCCACAGCGGGCGTTCACCTTTATTTTCAAGCCTCTCATTGTGGTGCTGAAGGCTTCTGCGAACTTCGTGCTGGACCGGATGGGTGTGGAAGTTGTGGAAGAACTGTCCGGGGCTCATTCCGCCCAGGAGCTCGTGGCGATGGTGCGTCAAAGCGCGGAAGAAGGGCTGCTGGATTTATCGACCGCTTCCCTGTTTACCCGTTCGGTGCATATTTCCGGGTTGGCAGCGAAAGACGTGATGACCGACCGCGGGCGGGTGCACTATCTGACCCAGAACGACACCGCGGATGACCTCATCGCGAAAGCGCGGGAAACCGGGCATTCTCGTTTCCCGGTGATTGGTCCGGACGGATTGGACGACATCCTGGGATTCGCTAACCTGCGCCGAGCTGTATCCGTTCCTTATGAACGCCGCGGTGAAGTTGTGGTGACTTCATCATCGCTGATGTATGAAGTCCCCAGGGTTCCCGAAACGATGGGACTGGCGGATTTGATGGTGCTGCTGCGCGATGCCGGCAGTCAAACAGCGGTAGTGGTTGACGAGTACGGGGGCACTTCGGGCATCGTGACTTTGGAGGACGCGGTCGAAGAAATCGTGGGTGAGGTCGCGGATGAACACGATCAGCACGCCGCCGGGATTAATCATCCGTTGGAAGGTGAGTGGCTGGTTCCGGGGTTGATACGTCCTGATGAACTGTTGATTCAAACCAAAGTGGAACTGCCCGATGAAGGCCCCTACGAAACTTTGGGGGGCTTGATTATGAACGAACTGGGACATATCCCCTCGCAGGGCGAGACAGTCCTGGTCAACGGATACCTTTTGCGTGTCGAACAGATGGACGGTCGGCGCATCGACCGGGTTCGCATCACCCGCAATCCTGTTCCTGGCAGGCAGCTGACTTCCCCGGAGGTGACGCATGAGTGATTGGGTTGCCTTAGTTTTAATGGTGGTACTCCTGGCCATCAATGCTTTCTTTGTCGGGGCAGAATTCTCGTTTACAGCTTCGCGCAAAGCTGAGATTGAACCCCTGGTGAAAGCGGGTAAACGGGGAGCAGCGTCCGCAATGATTGCGGTAGAAAATGTTTCCGAGATGCTCGCCGTTTGTCAGTTGGGAATTACGTTGGCGTCTACCGGATTGGGAGTGGTGGCGGAACCGGCTATTGCGCATCTGTTGCTGCCGGTGGCGCTAGGGCTGGGACTGCCTGCCGTCAGTGCCCATTCCTTAGCCATTATTCTCGCTTTGCTGATTGTTCTGTACCTGCACGTGGTGGCCGGTGAGATGATCCCGAAATATACCTCGGTTTCGGCCCACACCCGGCTCATTTTGATTTACTCACCCCCGATGGTGGCGATAGAAAGGTCACTGCGTCCCGTCATCGGCGCCATGAATCGCTTTGCGAACTCGGTGGTGAGGTTGTTTGGCATGGAACCGCAACATGAAGTTGGGGTGAGTTTTACAGTCGAGGAAATGTCTTCAATCGTCGAGAAATCCCGGGAGCAGGGGGTTTTGGAGGATGACCTGGGTCTGCTTTCCGGGACGCTAGAGTTTTCTGCGGAAGTCGTGGCCGGAGTGATGGTCGGTTTAGAGAACTTGGTGACGTTGCCCGCGGATATCACTCCGGTAGAGGCAGAAAAAACCGTGGCACGCACCGGGTTTTCGCGTATCCCGATTATTGATGAAACCGGGAATATTACCGGATACTTGCACATCAAGGATGTCATTGCAGTAGAGAAAGAATCGCGTGAGAAACCATTGGAACCCTGGCGGATTCGCTCGTTAATCACCGTGACCCCCCAGATGGAAGTGGAGGATGCCCTGCGGGTGATGCAAAAGCAAGGCACTCACTTGGCTGGGGTGGTCAAACCAGACGGTCCCGGAACGGTTATCGGAGTAATTTTCCTGGAGGATATCCTGGAAGAACTGGTCGGTGAGGTCCGGGATTTGCTCTGAGTGGCGCAAAACTGTGTGCGGGGAAATTAATACTAAAAATCCACGTTTTTTTCAGGTAATTTTCGTAAAAAAGCGTTTAGTGTTAACAAATGTTACTAAAGTGAAAATTGATACACTCATTTAATTGCAAATCGTTATCGACTTGTTATAAACTTGAGCTCGAGTTGTTATCCAGAGTCGGAAGGTAGCCCTTGGTAAGCGAAACGCCTCGCACTCGTCGGGAAGCACGCGAATTGCGCAATCGCGCCAAGACCGCGCGCATCCGTAAAGAAGCACAAGTTTTCAATGCTCCGCGCCTAGTGTTGCTGGGCGTAGTTTCGGCTATCACCGTCGTCGCTCCGCTGTCCGGGATGGTTTCTCCGAATCTGTCGATTGCCTCTCCGAATTTTGATTTCAGCACCAATCAGACTTTGCTCTCCGTCGTGGCTAAGGCCAGCGGCGCTACCGATTACGACTCCGACTTAAACGCGGTTCCCGCCAGCTCGCGCTCCCGTGTGGTGGAAGCTTCCGCATTGGGTCAGTGTGCCGCTCAGGGTTCCGCTAACGGCGACGCTTCCGCCGCTCCGGAGGAAGAACTATTGCTGTGGCCACTGCTGTCGGGAAGCTACACGTTTACTTCCCCGTGGGGGATGCGAGTCAATCCGGTGACAGGGACTCGATTGATGCACGAGGGCGTTGATCTTTCCGCCCCTACCGGTACGAATATCCACGCGGTAGCTGACGGAGTTGTGACGGAAGCGGGAATGCAGGGTTCCACCGGCATTATTACTGTCAAGCATGTTCGGGATGGCGAGGTGTTCTATTCTCGTTACCTGCATATGTATAGCAATGGAATTTATGCCCATGAGGGCGAAAAGGTGAAAGCCGGAGATGTTATCGCTGGCGTGGGCTCGACTGGCCGCTCTACCGGACCTCACTTGCACTTTGAAATTCGCAACCCTAACAAGGAATCCATTGAGCCTATGGGCTGGATGAAGCGTCATGGCGCCAAGTTCATCAACCAGATTTGCTCCTAGATTTATCGTCTGATTTTGCGGCCCGCTCCTGTTTTTCCCGTTTTGCGCCATCGGCCAGTGTTGCTGGCTCATCGTGGAGCGGCAGTTTCCGCCAGCGCGGCTCTGGGGTGCTCGGTTCCGGAGAATTCACGAGCAGCCTTTGACTGGGCTGTTTCTTGCCAGGCGGTTGCCGGGTTAGAAACTGATATTCACGCCACTACCGACGGGGTTCCCGTAATCAGCCACGACCCGCTGTGGCATGCGGTGGATGGGGAAATCGCTATTGCCGAAGTTTCGTGGTCTGAGCTGTGCCGACATCAACTACCTAACGGCGAGCAGCCTTTGAGTCTGGAAGAATTCCTCGATCGTTACCCCGAAATTTACCTAAATATCGACGCGAAAACCGATGCGGTTGTGCCGGGAGCGCTCCGCGTCTTGCAGGGACGCCACGACCTGGGACGCCTCGCGTTAGCGTCTTTTTCTGCCCGGAGAGTCTGGCGAATGGCCCGGCACCTCGGACCGGTGTGCGGATATTTGCCCGGAGCGCGAGACATTGCGCGGCTCTTGGGGGTAGCTGCCGCCGGTTTGGTGCGGCCAATCCACCCAGTGATTCGCAGCGTAGAAATTCCCTCGGAAACCTTTTTGGCCTGGGAACAGGGAAAAGAGACAATGTCTCAAATCGAAACCAACGCACACCATGTCATGGTGGGATTAGCGGAAAAACGCCATTTGGAACGGCTCTACCGCGTCGGCATAGTGCCGCGCCTGCTCAGAGACTTTCACTGCGCTCTGGCCGTGCCGGAAAGTATCCGGGGAATAAACATCGTGACCCCGCGGTTTGTGGCGGCAGCGCACACCCTGGGCTGTCCGGTTTATGTGTGGACGGTGAATGACACTTCGTCCTACCGACGTTTAGTTTCCCTTGGAATTGATGGGATTTACACCGATATTGTCAGTACATTAGCCCAAACCCGCACTAAGGATTCTTCCAGCTAAATGCCAAAAATTGGTTGAAATAACAAGGAATACTTAGCAAATTCTGAAATAAATATCAGAAAAAGCTAAGAATTCCCTTGGAGCTGACGAGGGTAACTGGTAGATTACTGATATCGACATACTTACAAAGAGAGGTTAGGCAATGGAACAGCAGCGCTCGGCAGTTCGTTTAGCAGCCGTGGTCGCGAAGCAGCGCCAAAGCAGCGATGTGTTGCGTGGGGCTCAGACCGTTGTCGACGAACACACTCAGTGGGTGCTGTCCCACCTTTCCCGCGGCGACCGTGACCTCATTAAGTCCGTCACCGGTGAGGTCATCGAACCCGGAGCTGATTCTGCCTCTCTGTTTGCTCTGACTTTGGCTGAATCTCGAGTCAACCAGGTTTCTGCCTCCGCCACCCATTCGCAAAGCCAGCAACTCCTGATGCGCCGCCCGCAGCCGCTGAGCCAACACGACCGCATCGCCACCTTTACTTCCATGCGCGCCATGCTCGGCAACGGCTCGGTGGGGCGCGCCTTGGACACTGAAGCCTAAGTTTCCTATCTCTAACTCCGCGTTTCCCATCGGGATTTCACTGCCTAGCGGTTTCGCGTATGATTTTAGGTATGCCTTATCTTACCGACGAGCCAAAAACTTCTAAAAAGTCTCTGGTTGCCCTGATGGGGCCCGCTTTCGTGGCCGCTGTTGCCTACGTGGATCCGGGTAACGTCGCTGCTAATATCACTGCTGGAGCTCGCTATGGCTACACGCTGGTGTGGGTGTTGGTGCTGGCTAACTTGATGGCCATGCTAGTGCAATACGAAAGCGCGAAACTTGGAATAGTAACCGGCCGATCCCTGCCGCAGGTCCTGGGCGACCGTTTGCGCCGACCGGGGCGACTTGCCTTTTGGATTCAAGCCGAAGTTGTGGCGGGTGCCACCGACCTGGCCGAAGTCATCGGCGGAGCCATCGCCCTCAACCTGTTGTTTGGAACCCCCTTGCTGGTGGGTGGCTTGATAATCGGTGTGGTGTCTTTAGGGCTGCTGTTTTTGCAAAATACTTCCGGTCAGATTGTGTTTGAACGGGTCATCATCGCTCTGCTCCTGATTATCACTTTAGGATTCGTGGGCGGACTGGTGGTCGCGCCGCCCTCCTGGCAAGCTGCCGTGGCGGGACTGCGGCCTACATTCCCTAATGCTGACTCAGTTTTAGTGGCTGCTTCCATGCTCGGCGCCACCGTGATGCCACACGCGATTTACCTGCATTCTTCCCTGACGAAAGACCGTCACGGCTCAGAGCACACGGACGACCACAAGCGCAGACTCCTCCGAGCGACGAAACTGGATGTGTTCTGGGCGTTGCTGGTGGCCGGTTCGGTCAACATTGCCTTGGTACTGCTGGCTGCCGCCTCGTTGCACGGCCCCGGAACTGGACAGGAGGACACGGACACTATCGAGGGCGCTTACCACGTCATAGCCGGTGCTCTCGGCGGCGGGGTAGCCACGGTGTTCGCAGTCGGGTTGCTGGCTTCGGGATTGGCCTCCACTTCGGTGGGAGCTTATGCCGGATCAGAGATTATGGCTGGTTTGCTGCACATTCGCGTTCCTCTGCTGGCGCGGCGCGTGGTGACCTTGATACCGGGATTGGCTATCTTAGCGTTCGGTTTTGATCCCACCTGGGCGCTGGTGCTCAGCCAGGCGCTGTTGTCCCTAGGAATTCCTTTTGCGTTACTGCCGCTGATTTTCTATACGTCAAAAAAGGACGTCATGGGACCGTTTGCTGATCCCAAATGGCTGCTGGCAATTAACATCGTGGTGGCCGCCTTGATTGTGGCTTTGAACCTGGGACTTTTGGTGCTGTTGGGGTTGGGCATGGGAGGTTAAAATTTACCTTCTGGAAGCAAAGCGGTAAACTGTGGGAGCTGATTACAGTATGCCCCGGTAGCTCAGTGGATAGAGTGTTTGCCTCCGGAGCAAAAGGTCGTGGGTTCGAATCCCATCCGGGGCGCTGAGTCAGGTGCGGTACGCTCACTCAATGGACACGGTGTCGTCTCCGATAATTTCCCCCAAAAAACGAACCAATTTGAATGTACTCTTGGCTAAACGTTAGGCTGGTGGGGTGACTCCTGAAGAATTAACTCAGCGCATAATTGCGCAGCTTGGCACCGCAGCGGCGGAAAACAATATCGATATAGCAGACGGCGTCTTGGCCGAAAAAGTACGCGTGGAGCGTCCCAAGAATCGCGACCATGGAGATTGGGCGACCAACATTGCCTTGCAGCTGGGCAAATCCGTAGGTAAGAACCCACGGGAACTGGCAGAAATCTTCGCTTCCGCCATCGCTCAAATTGACGGGGTGTCCTCCGCGGAAGTCGCCGGTCCGGGGTTCATCAACATCCGGCTTGAGGCCGGAGCCGCCGGCGCTTTGGTAGCTGAGATTCTGGCCTCCGGCAACGATTACGGCCACGGCGAAAACCTCAAAGGAATCCATATCAACCTGGAGTACGTTTCCGCTAACCCGACCGGACCGCTGCACATTGGCGGTGCGCGCTGGGCAGCAGTGGGGGATTCTTTGGCGCGTCTGTACAAGTTCAGCGGCGCGAAGGTCACACGCGAGTACTACTTTAACGATCACGGCACCCAGATTGACCGCTTTGCGGTTTCTTTGCTGGCAGCGGCCCGCGGCCAGGAAACCCCCGAAGACGGTTACGGCGGGCAGTACATTGCCGATATCGCGTCCAAGGTCCAAGCCGAAGCGAAAGCTGCGGGCGACCCCGACCCGGCAACTCTGGACGATGCAGCCGCCCAAGAATACTTCCGTTCTCACGGCGTCGAAATGATGTTCGATGAGATTAAAGAATCCCTGCGCGGTTTCCGCACCGAATTCGATGTGTTCTTCCACGAAAATTCCCTCTATGAAACCGGGGCAGTCACCAAGGCGCTGGATTACTTGCGTGAGCGTGGCGAGGTGGCCGAAAAAGACGGCGCGACCTGGCTGCTGACAACCAAGCATGGAGACGACAAGGACCGCGTGGTTATCAAGTCCGATGGCAACGCCTCCTACTTCGCTTCTGACGTGGCCTACTATCAGGACAAGCGCCGGCGCGGAGCGGACCGCACCGTATTCCTGTTTGGGGCTGACCACCACGGTTACGTTGGACGCATGATGGCAATGTGCGCCGCTTACGGCGACAAGCCGGGCGAGAATATGCAGATTATCATCGGGCAGCTGGTGAACCTGTTTAAGAACGGTGAACCGGTGCGTATGAGCAAGCGTGCCGGAGACATTGTCACGCTGGAGGACTTCGTGGAAGCTGTAGGCGTTGATGCGGCCCGTTATGCCCTGGTGCGTTCCTCGATGGATACCCAGCTGGCTATCGACCTTGATGTGTTGGCTTCGCATACCAACGAAAATCCTGTTTACTATGTCCAATATGCGCACGCCCGCACCGCTAACGTAGCCAAGAACGCTGCTGAACACGGGGTTTCTTGCGAGGCGGGCTTTGACCCCGAGGAACTCAGCGATCCGGCGGATGCGGCGCTTATCGGCGTGCTGGCGCAATTCCCGTCGGTAGCGGCGACGGCCGCGGCTGAGAATGCCACGCACCTGGTGCCTCGCTACTTGGAGAACCTGGCGGGGGCTTACCACACTTGGTACGGCAAGCGCCGGGTCACCCCCGCTGGTGATGAGCCGGTGACGGCTGAGCACGCGGCGCTGCTGGCGCTGAACAACGCTGTTGGCCAGGTCCTGCGCAACGGTTTGGACCTGTTGGGTGTGACCGCACCCGAACGGATGTGAGCGGCACCGTTTTTCGAGAAAGCCGCGCCACGTAAGGAAGGAACCGACGGTGGATTTGGCGGCTGATGACCCGGTACGTTTGCATCCTGGGGAGCCTGATTTGGAAAATTGGGCTGCCCCAGACCCGCAGACGCGCCCTGATTTGTGGCCCAGCGGGCTCAAGCGCGGCTCTCAGGGAGAAATGACTCTGCACGGGCGAGGCCTCAGCGAGCTGTTGAGTCAGGCTCCGCAGGCGGCAGGTCGGGGCGGGCAAACCCCGATTTTTGTGCTGGACATGGCGGATTTTCGAGCCCGTCTCAAGGCTTTTCGTGAGGCTTTCACCGCAGCGTTTGGCGAGCATGAAGTGCAGGTACATTATGCCGGAAAAGCCTTCCTATGTGTGGAAATAGCCCGCTTGGCGGCTGGGGCAGGACTCGGTTTGGATACGGCTTCAGCCGGAGAAATGGCGTTGGCGCTCGCTTCGGGTTGTAAACCGAGTTTGATTGGTTTGCACGGGAACGGAAAATCCCCCGAGCTGTTGCGCCGAGCAATCGAGGCGCGCCTGGGGCGGATTATCGTTGATTCCCCCGCCGAAGTCCGGCGGATTCAGCGCATCTTGGACGATTTGGCGCCGCAAAGCCGGGTGCCTCTGATGGTGCGGATTACCACGGGAGTTCACGCCGGCGGTCACGAATTTATTGCTACCGCCCACGAAGACCAAAAGTTCGGGCTGTCCCTCACCCCCGGGGCTCACGGTTTTGAACCGACTGACGCCGCCGGTTCTTCCCGCTGCGCAGCATCCGCCTCCGATTCTCCGGCCCTGGGCGTGGTGCAGTCCATTTTGGCTGATGAGCGCCTTGAACTTAGTGGTCTGCATTCTCACATCGGCTCTCAGATAGTGAATCTTGACGGTTTTTGTGCCGCGGCTCGGAAAATTCTGGAGTTTAGGGCCCTGGTGAGGCAAACCACCGGCTATCTCATCCCGGAAATCGACCTGGGGGGCGGTTACGGCATCGCCTATACCTCTGCCGACGTCCCCGCACCCGGTGCCGCCGACTTCGCTGCCGGATTGTACCAAGTGATACAAAATACCTGCGATGAGTTAGAGCAGCCTTTCCCGCGGGTTTCGGTGGAACCGGGACGGGCTATTGCCGGCCCCAGCACCATTACTTTGTACCGAGTGGTCAATATCAAGGATCAGCCGGTGTCCCAGCGTCAGGATGGCAGCCTCGTCTATCGTCGCTACGTGTCGATAGACGGCGGAATGAGCGACAACATCCGTCCCGCTCTGTACGGCGCCAACTATACGATTGCTTTGGCTAACCGCCTTTCAACAGCACCTCTGGCTGCCTGCCGCGTGGTGGGTTCCCATTGTGAATCTGGTGACATTGTGGTTAAAGACGTGGCTTTGCCAACAGACTTGACCGAGGGCGACCTGTTGGCGGTGCCCGCCACAGGTGCCTATGGGTGGGCCATGAGCTCGAACTATAACTGGTTTACGCGCCCGGGAGTGCTGGGGGTCGATCAAGACAATACTGGAACTGTCATTACAAAATGGCTTTTAGAGCCGGAAACTGTGGATGCAATGCTGGCTCATTTTGACCCGCAGTACCGCAAATTTTTAGACGACAGCCCTGCTGATACAGTGAACGTGTAAGGGGATACCGAAAGGGAAACAACGATGGCGCAAAAGCAAGACGTAAAAATTGGGCTGCTAGGGGCTGGCACGGTGGGGCTGCAAGTCGCGCGCATTTTGCACGACCAACAGCAGGAACTTGCGGCTCGGGCGGGTGCGAACCTGCTGCTCAGCGGGGTTGCGGTCCGCGACACCAGCAAGGCTCGGGAGGGCCTGGACCGAAATCTGTTGACCACCGATATTGACGCGGTCATTGACTCCGCAGACCTGGTCATCGAACTGATGGGAGGCCTGGAACCGGCTCGCAGTGCCATGTTGAAAGCCCTAGAAGCGGGCAAAACCGTGGTGACCGGCAACAAAGCGGTGCTAGCGCAGTACGGCCCGGACCTGTACGAGGCCGCCGCTATAACTGACGCGAATTTGTACTTTGAAGCCGCGGTGGCGGGGGCGGTTCCCGTGGTTTATGGATTGCGGGAATCCTTGACTGGGGACCGAATCAACAAAGTTCTGGGTATCGTCAACGGCACCACCAACTACATTCTCGACCAGATGACCACCCAGGGCTGGTCTTATGAACAGGCCCTAAAAAAGGCTCAAGAGCTCGGCTATGCCGAGGCGGATCCCACGGCTGACGTAGGCGGTTACGATGCGGCAGCCAAGTGCGCTATCTTGGCCTCCCTGGCTTTCCACACCCGGGTGAACCTAGAAGATGCCCCGGTGAAGGGAATTACCGAGGTCAGCGCCTCGGACATTCGACAGGCTACAGAGTCCGGGTACGCGGTGAAACTGTTGGCTCGCGCCCAAAGGGTCACCGTCGATGGAGAGGAACAAATCGCCCTCGGCGTGGAACCGACCCTGGTGCCAAAGAGCCATCCGCTGGCGGGCATCACCGGACCCTACAACGCCATAGTTTTGGAAACCGAGTTTGCCGGCCGGCTCATGTTTTATGGGGCGGGTGCAGGCGGAGCCCCTACTGCCTCCGCGGTACTTTCTGATGTGGTGGCAGGAGCTAACCACCTGGTCTCCGGAGGGCATGCCCCTCGCGAGAGCGTGTATGCGGACCTGCCGATTTGCGACCCGGGACGGGTGGAAACCTGCCGTCAGATACGTTTGCAGGTAGCCGACCAGATTGGGATGCTGGCGGAGATTGCCAAAATCTTTGCTGCCGGGGAAGTCTCCATCGCGTCTTTGACCCAGCCACCGACCGAGACCGCACCCGATGAAGCAACGTTGGTCATTTCGACCCATCTGGCACAGAATTCTAAGCATGATGGGATTATCGCCGCTTTGGCGAAATCACCATTAGTGCATACAATCGCCTCAGAGATGTCCATTGAGGAAGACCAATGAGAGCCTCAAATTTTTCGTGACACCGGCACAGCCGATGGCGAAAAATTGTTGAGGTTATCGGAACCGCGAATAAGGAGCAACCAAAACATGGCACAGATGTGGAGCGGTCTGCTGGAAGAATACCGGAATCGACTTCCCTTGGAACCAGGCGACCCCGTTGTGACCCTGTTTGAGGGCAATACCCCCTTGATTCGGGCGCGCCGCGTAGAACAGCGTATCGGCGCTTTGAGCGAAAAAGCCGGCGTAGACACCGCCGGTACCGAAGTTTATGCCAAGTTTGAGGGCGCCAACCCCACCGGTTCGTTTAAAGACCGGGGCATGACTATGGCCATGACGAAGGTGAAGGCGGCGGGCACTCAGATGGTCGCCTGCGCTTCCACCGGCAACACCTCAGCTTCCGCGGCTGCCTACTCGGTCGCGGCAGGGGTGGGATGCGCGGTCATTTTGCCAGCCGGAAAGATTGCTCTGGGCAAGCTGGCTCAGGCCGTGATGCACGGAGCCAAGCTCATCGCCGTGGATGGAAACTTTGACGACTGCTTGCGAATCACCCGGGAACTGACGGAAAAGTACCCGGTAGATTTGGTCAACTCGATTAACCCCTACCGTCTGCAGGGACAAAAGACCGCCGCTTTTGAAATCTGTGACGCCTTGGGCGATGCTCCGGATATTCACTGCCTGCCGGTGGGAAACGCCGGAAATATCAGCGCCTATTGGATGGGATATAACGAGTATTTCGGACGGAAAGTTGCTTCTTCAATTGAGGATTCAGCGCTGAAATTGAAGCCGCAAACCACCAAGTTGCCTCGAATGTGGGGGATTCAAGCCACCGGAGCCGCGCCTTTCGTGGCGGGGCACCCCATCGAGAACCCCGAAACCATCGCTACTGCAATCCGGATTGGCAACCCCGCGTCTTGGGACTATGCCACTGCGGCACGTGACGATTCCGGTGGGTTGATTACTGCTGTCAGCGACGCAGCCATTATGCAGGCTCAGTCCATTATCGCCGCGGAAGTCGGAGTGTTTTGTGAGCCGGCCAGCGCTGCCCCGATAGCGGGTCTGTTGGCGTTGGCCGAGCAGGGCAAAGTACCTGGAGGTGTACGGATTGCCTGTACCTTGACCGGTAATGGCTTGAAAGACACCGCTACCGCGATGGAAGCGAAAGGCGACGTGACTCCGTCCGTAATCGAACCTAGCCTGCAGGCCGCAGTGCGGGAACTTGGCCTGTAACAGTACCGTCCCCTCCCGGCCGGTGTTGTTACAGACTAGGCGCAAGACCACCGAACTTAAGGAATTGCCATGAATTTTGTGCGTGACGAAGTAACGGTCAGCGTGCCTGCCTCTTCGGCCAATCTGGGGCCGGGATTTGACGCTTTGGGGCTCGCCTTGGAACTGCGCGATGAAGTCAGAGTGCGGGCCACCACCGGAGCGACTCACGTCACTGTAAAAGGCGAAGGCGCCGGCAAAGTACCTGAGGATGATACCAACATGGTCGTGCAGGCTTTGCGAGCCGGGCTGGAATCTGTGGGAGCCTCCCAGATTGGGATCGAGATGCATTGCGTGAACCGGGTTCCGCACGGCCGCGGGTTGGGTTCGTCTTCCGCGGCGCTTGTTTCCGGCTTGGCCGCTGCTGGGGCTTTGCTGGAGCCGGGGGTCTTGGATATCGATTCGATCTTTCAGCTCGCGGTTCAGATGGAAGGCCACCCTGACAACGCCGCCCCGGCAGTATACGGGGGAGCCGTGGTGGGTTGGATGGAACCGAGTCAGAGTACGCCGCGGGCCTATGCGCAGCATTTTGAGGTGTCTCCACAAGTGCGGCTGACTGTGCTGATTCCCGAATTTGAACTGGCCACGTCCAAGGCGCGCGGGTTGCTGCCTGAGTCGGTTCCGCATCGGGACGCGGCTTTCAACGCCGGACGCGCCGCGCTGTTGCCCCTGGCCTTGGCGAAATACCCTGAACTGCTGTTTTTCGCCACCGAGGATCGGCTCCACCAGGAATATCGCCGTGAGGGTATGCCCCAGTCTCTGGAATTAGTAGACCGACTGCGGGCCGCGGGCGCTCCCGCCGCCATCAGCGGTGCCGGGCCCACCGTGATAGTTTTCGACCATCTGGACCCTGCCACGCGCCAGGACCTCGAACACCTTGGTTGGAAACCGCGGGAATTGCCGGTGGCTCCACAGGGAATTATCGTTAGGTAACCACTGGGAACCACCCCAGTGGCAATCCGGTCCCAGATACAAGCACCCCCGAACTTGTGAATAAGACCCTACCCCGCCAAGAAAGGCAATGACGGGGTAGGGAGACTTTTTCGAGAGGGCCGACGCTTTAGCGTCTGAGGACGTAACGGACCTGGAATCCAGCTTTCGTGAACGCGTCTTCCAAGTCGGAGGTGTTCACGGTGTTCACACCCAAAAGCACGAAAGAACTCTCCATCCCGGTGCGGTACACCGCAATATGGGTGATGTTGGTCTCGAGTTCCCCGGTGACCCGCGCGAGGCGGCTCATCACTCCGGGCTGGTCGTCGGCCTCAATGACCAGGCGGGTTCCGGGCTCACGAGCCCCGTTAATGTCGATAAACGCATCGAGGACGTCAGATTCGGTGATGACCCCGACGACCTTGCCCTCATCCATGACCGGCAGAATGTCAACTTTCGAGTCACGCATGACGATGGCGGCTTCCTCCAACATGGCATCGGCCGAGATGGTGGGGGGATTCTTTTGCATAATCTTATAGATTTTCAGTTTGGACAACAGGTAGGCCACTTCGCCAAAAGACAGGGAAGTCGCGTCAGAGGGCAAGGCCCGGTTGATGTCCGACTGAGAAACGACGCCGCACAGTTTGCCGTCACGCAATACCGGTAGCTTCGTGATGTTGTGTGTCTGCATCAGTTCGATGGCATCGGGTACGGTGACGCCCGAATCGATGGTAAAAGGGTTGGCTGTCATTCGCCATTTCACAAACATGGTTATCCTCCTAGGTAGGCATGCTTAACTTCGTCGCTAGTTAGCAACTCTGCGGCATCGCCTTGCAACACAATCTTGCCGGTTTCCATCACGTAGGCGCGTGAGGCAATCTGCAAAGCCATGTTGGCGTTTTGCTCGACTAATAAAATCGTAGTTCCCATTTCTTGAATCTTGACGATGATGTCAAAAATTTCTTGGACAAACAGCGGAGCCAAGCCCATAGACGGTTCGTCCAAGAGCAGTACTCGCGGTTTGGCCATCAGCCCGCGGCCCATAGCGAGCATCTGCTGTTCGCCGCCGCTCAAGGTCCCCGCCAGCTGATTTTTCCGGTCAGCCAAAACCGGGAACCGCTCAAAAACCATTTTCAGGTCCGCGGCGGTACCGCTCCGGTCTTTGCGCATGTAGGCACCCAAGTCGAGGTTTTCCATCACGGTCATTCCGGGGAACACCCGACGGCCCTCGGGGACGTGAACCAAGCCGTGACGTACCCGCGAACGCGGCGAGGACTTGGTGATTTCCTTGCCGTCGAGCCAAATCGAGCCTTCCAGAGGACGTTCCAGACCGGAGGAGGTGCGCAGCGTCGTGGTTTTACCGGCTCCGTTGGCGCCAATCAGAGTGACGATTTCGCCTTCTTCCACGCGCAGGGAAATGCCCTTGAGAGCCTGGATGCCGCCGAAGGAAACCTTGAGGTCTTTGATCTCAAACATTTTCCACCTCCTGGCCCAGATAGGCTTCGATAACCTTCGGATTGTTACGAACTTCCTCAGGCGTGCCGGAAGCGATGACCACGCCGTGATCGAGCACGTAGAGGCGCTCGCAGATGGTCATCACCAGCGACATATCGTGTTCAATGAGCAGGATAGTGAGGTGATAGCGCTGGCGCAGCATCGCAATTAACTCGGTCAGCTGGGCGGTTTCGGCCGGGTTCATTCCCGCCGCCGGTTCGTCCAGCAGCAGCAGCTGCGGGTTAGTCGCTAGGGCGCGAGCAATCTCCAGGTGGCGCTGTTCACCGTAGGACAGGTTCCGAGCGGATTCATCGGCTTTTTCAGCGAGACCCATCATCTGAAGTAACTGCATAGACTCTTCGTAGACGCGCTGACGCGACCTGGACCAGGATGGCAGATGGAAAAAGGACGCCAGGAGGGAATACTTTTCGCGCTGTTCCATGGCGAAAATCACATTTTCCAGCACCGTCAGGTCCTTGAACAAGCGAATGTTTTGGAAAGTGCGGGCGATGCCACAGCGAGAAATCACAAAGGGTTTCTTGCCGGCAATAGAAACGTCCTCGCCCTGCGGGTCAGGGCGGAAAGCGATGGTACCCGAGGAGGGGGGATAGACCCCGGTCAGCAGGTTGAAAACGGTGGTTTTCCCTGCTCCGTTGGGCCCAATCAGACCGATTAGCTCACCGGGCTGCAGATACATATCGACGTCCGTAAGTGCGGCGAGGCCACCGAAGTGTCGCGTCAGGCGGCGCACGTCCAAGATGGCGTGAGCACGTTGCTCCTCTGTCGGAGGCTCGGTGGCGGCGGGTTCTTTCCCGGTTTCGGCGCTAGCCTCGGCGCGGGGTGTCTGCGGGGAAGTCTCCACAGTTGAGGGAGCAGACAGGGCACTGCCACTTTCCGGTTTATTCTCGCCGGTTGGCTTGCGGAACAACCGGCCAAAAACTTTAAAGGTCAGTTCCTTGGTGCCCAACAGACCCTGGGGACGGAACACCATGAGGATGACCAAAACCAAGGCGTAGAGAATCATCCGGATTTCAGGGAAGGGTTGGAGCAGGGTCGAGACCACCGCCAGCAAGATGGCGGCGATAATCGAGCCGGTCAGCGAACCCAAACCGCCCAAAACCACGATAACCAGGATGTTGATGGACATCATGAAGTTGAACAGGTCAGGCTTCACAAAGAAGAAGTTGCCGATGTACAGGCCGCCTCCGATGGCTCCAAAGAAAGAACCTACCACGAAAGCCAGGGTCTTAATCCGGGTGGAGTAAACACCGATGGATTCAGCGGCGATTTCGTCCTCGCGTATCGCGATGCAGGAGTGACCGTGACGGGAGTTCAGGAAGTTACGAATCAGCAGGATGGTGCCCGCCGTGAGGATGAACAGGATGTTCCAGTCCGTGAACTGCAGCTGGATGAACAGCCCAGCAGCCCCGCCGGAAAATTCCAGATTCAACAGCAGCACGCGGATAATCTCGGCCAGCCCCAGGGTGGCGATAGCCAGGTAGTCGCCCTTCAGACGCAGGGTCGGCAAACCGATGAGAAAACCTATGACGGCGGCGAAAAGTCCGCCGATGAGCAGCCCCAGGAAGAAACCGCCGTAGGTAGGAACCGCGGTGACGATGAGGCCGGTGGAATAGGCCCCGACCGCCATGAATCCCGCGTGGCCCAGAGAGAATTGCCCGGTAAACCCGGTGACAAGGTTCAACGACACCGCCAGGATAATGTTCACGCAGATGGTGACCATAGTGTTAAAGATGTAAGAGTCGATGACCCCCACCGTGATGAGGGCGTATCCCAGCCCCCAAAACGCCGCGAGAATGACGGCTTGTGCAATGATACTTTTTATTCCAGGTTTCATGGCTCAGACCTTCTCCTGTACGTTCTTGCCGAGGATACCGGCAGGCTTAAAGATGAGCACGATAATCAGCACCATGAACACAGCTGCGTCACGGAATGTGGACAGACCCAGAGAGTTCACAATCGTCTCTAAAAAGCCGACCAGGTAACCGCCCACCAACGCTCCTGGAATCAACCCGATACCGCCCAAAACGGCGGCCACAAAGGCTTTCAAACCCGGCATAATGCCCATTAGCGGGGTAATCGAAGTGTAGTACAGTCCCCACAGCACCCCGGCGGCGCCAGCCAAAGCGGAACCGAGGGCAAAAGTGAAGGAAATCGTGTTATCCACGCTGATTCCCATGAGCTTGGCGGCGTCTTGATCCTGGCTTACCGCGCGCATGGCTTTACCGATGCGGGTTTTCTTAATGATGAACTGTAGGACAATCATCAGCACCACGGAAACCACCACGATAATGATTTGAATCATGGACAGGCTCACTCCGCCGAAGCGGTAACTAGCTCCCAGCCAGCCGGTTTGGGCGGGGTAGGCGCGGGCTTCAGCCCCGACAAAGTACATCATTACGTACTCAATCAGCAGGGACATACCGATGGCGGTAATCAGCACGGCAATTCGGGTTGAGTGGCGCAGCGGCTTATAAGCCAAACGCTCAATCAGCATCCCCAGAATCGCACAGATAATCATTGCCGCCAGCAAGGATGTGAATGGGTCGAGGTGCAGCAGGACCATTCCCGCGAAACCAACGTAAGCCCCGACCATCAGGACGTCGCCGTGGGCGAAATTGATGAGCTGAATGATGCCGTAGACCATGGTGTATCCCAACGCGATTAGCGCATAGATACTTCCCAGCGACAGACCATTAATCAGCTGTTGCAGTATCAAATCCATGAGGAATGTTCTTTCTCGAGGTCCCGAGGGCGGGGGGCCCGAACCCGGTGAAGATTCAGGTAAACGGGCCGCCCCGCCCTTGGGAAACGCTCGATTACTTCAGGGCGTAGGCCTCAGCGGAGTTCTGGACACCGTCCTTCAGGGAAACCACGACCGCCGTCTTAATCGGGTCGTGGGTCTTGGGATCCATGTCGAACGAACCGGTCACGCCTTCGAAGCCTTTAGCGTTAGCCATCGCTTCGGCAATAGCCGGTCCGGTCAGCTCCTTCGCTTCACCAATCGCCTTGGCCACGAAGTAAGCCGTGTCGTAACCCAGGGCGTTGAACGAGGACGGATCCTCGCCGAACTTATCCTTGTAGGTCTTGATGAAGTCTTGGAGTTTCGTGTTGGAAGTATCCAACGCCGAGTAGTGCGAGGTAAAGAACACGTTGTTCAACGCCGGAGCGCCGGCCAGTTCCAGCAGAGTGGGGGAGTCAAAGCCGTCGCCTCCCAGAATCTTGGCGTCAATGCCCAGTTCGCGGGCCTGCTTGATGATGAGGCCGACTTCTTGGTAGTAGCCGGGGATATAGAGTACATCGAAATCCTTGCCCTTGATGTTGGTCAAGGTCGCCTTGAAATCGGTGTCACCAGCCACGTAGCCTTCTTCCGCCACGACCGAACCGCCAGATTTGGTGAAGTTTTCCTTAAAGTTCTTGGCCAGGCCTTTAGCGTAGTCAGAGGAGGTGTCTCCCAGGATGACCGCGGTCTTGGCTCCCAACTTTTCAGCAGCGTATTGAGCCATCACGCCACCCTGGTAGGAATCGGAGAAGCAGGTGCGGAAAGCAAATGGTTGGACCTTGCCGCCGGTCACGGTCACGTCGTCCGCGGTGGCAGATCCGGAAATAACCGGAACTTTATTCTGGTTACCAGCGGGGATAACCGCTTTGAAGGAGCCGGACGTCGCCGGGCCAATCATGGTGAGAACCTTATCCTGGCTCATCAACTTGGTGGCCAGAGTGGTGGCTTCGGCCGGCTCAGACTTGGAATCGTATTTCACAATTTCAATCTTTTTACCTTTGGCACCGCCCTTGGCGTTGATTTCATCAACCGCCATTTGGATGCCGTCAACATTTTGTTTACCGTAGGTGGCTACCGCGCCGGAAAGTTCGTAGTTCACGCCGATTTTAATCGTGTCTCCGGTGGCAGCGTTCCCGCCGCCAGTGGGTCCTGAGCTGGGCTGAGTGCAGGCCGACATGCCGACCAAGGTCAATGCTGAAATTGCAGCAGCTGCAATTATGCGTTTCATAAGAATGCCTTTCTTTGAATAATGAAGTTTTTCGGATGGGGAGATAAAAAATCCAGTTCCGCAAAAGCATTGAATGTGAAAATAACGCATGAAGCGGCGGAAACCACTCCCTAGTGCCCCGAAGTTGCGTCGCAGCTTTAGCTTCCGTTCCTGATAGACCATTGTGTGGTCTGGGTCATGACGGGGTCACGTTCACGAAGTTGATACTCGTTTTGTTGAAACCTTAGCGCGGAGGTATGATTTAATCAACACGGCTCAGCCGCGGGTCCGTAGATATCTTCCGGGCCAAACCCGATTCGTAATCTTGAGTCGGTCTGCTTGCGAACCTTCGTAATTTAGAACGTTGCGCGAGTTTTACCCATTAACCTTTGAGATAAGGACACTTGTGAACGACAATCAACTGGCTGCTATGAAGCTTTCGGAACTGCGCGAACTGGCAAAGTCGCTGGGCATTAAAGGCATTTCGCAGGCCCGAAAACCGCAACTTATTGAAGCGATTATTGAAAAACAGAAATCTGGAGACCCCGCGCCCGCCTCCCAAAAAACTGTGACACGGGAATCGTCTCAGGATATGGAACGTGACGGTGAGAAAGAAGCTACTTCCTCCGCAGGTCAAGCGCGTACGGCGCGTCGTCACCGTCGGGTTTCCGCTCCGGCGGGCGAACCTAGCGCGGAAGAAAATTCCGCAAACACGGCCACTCTTGACGTGAAGGCGGCGTTGGAGCACGACCTCGGGGCCGCGCCCTCGCGCCACCACCGCAGCCATGATGACACCGAGTCCGTCACCGAGAACAATCCTCAGTTGGAGGCGGTAGCTCAAGGGGCCAGCGCCCGGCGCGAACAGACTCAAGACGACCGGAGCGAACGCTATGACCGGCGCAACCGCAACGATCGCCGCGGCCGAAATCGCAACCGCAACCGTGGCCGCGACCGGGATGACAACGACAATAACAACAGCGGCGAGGAAATCAGCCCGGAAGAGTTGCTGCCTATCGCCGGTATCTTGGACGTGAAAGAGAACCACGCCTTTGTGCGGACCTCCGGATACCTGCCCGGCCCCAACGATGTTTACGTGACTTTGGGTCAGGTGCGCCGGTGGGGACTGCGTCCCGGTGACGCGATTGTGGGAGCCGTGCGTAAGCCTCGTGAAGGCGAGGAACGCCGTGTCAAGCACAACGCTTTGGTCCATCTGGAGTCCATCAACGGGCAGAGCATCGAAGAGGCTTCGCAACGAATCGAGTTTTCCAAGCTGACCCCGCTGTATCCTGATGAACAGTTGCGCCTGGAGACATCTTCTAAGGTGCTGGCTCCGCGAATTATTGACCTGATGGCTCCTATCGGCAAGGGTCAGCGCGGCTTAATTGTGTCTCCGCCGAAAGCCGGTAAGACCATCATCCTGCAGCAAATTGCCAACGCGATTTCCATCAACAACCCCGAAGTTCACATCATGGTGGTTCTGGTGGACGAACGCCCGGAGGAAGTCACCGATATGCAGCGCACGGTCAAGGGCGAGGTTATTGCCTCGACTTTCGATCGTCCTGCCTCGGAACACACTACGGTGGCGGAACTCGCGATTGAGCGGGCCAAACGCCTGGTGGAGCTGGGCGGCGATGTTGTGGTGCTGCTGGATTCCATCACCCGTTTGGGGCGTGCTTACAACCTGGCTGCCCCGGCTTCGGGCCGGATTCTCTCCGGTGGTGTGGATGCGTCTGCTCTGTATCCGCCCAAGCGTTTCTTTGGCGCCGCCCGCAATGTTGAAAACGGCGGTTCCTTGACGATTATCGCTACCGCTTTGGTCGAAACTGGCTCCAAGATGGACGAGGTCATCTTTGAGGAATTCAAAGGTACCGGCAACATGGAACTGCGGCTGTCTCGCGAACTGGCCGAAAAGCGTCTGTATCCGGCGGTGGATGTCAATTCTTCGGGTACTCGCCACGAGGAGGTGCTGTTCACGAAGGAGGAGCTGAGCGTGCTGTGGCGGCTACGTCGAGTGCTGGCGTCTCTGGAACTGGAACAAGCCGCCGGCGTGGTGCTCCAGAAGCTGAAAGATACCCAGACCAATGCCGAGTTTCTGATGGCAGTCGCCAAGACGACGCCTGCGGAATAGGTTTTTCACTTTTCACAAGGTTCCCCTCTCGCGTTTTGTGCGGGAGGGGAACCTTTTTCTGTGTGGCGGTGCCGGCAACTTCCAGCATTTGTCAGGACAAATGTTACTGAAGTAACTGAAGTGAAAGTTGAGGCTATTGTGAAAGAAGTGATTTTTGTCTAGAATCGTTAAATCTGTTGAAAACTGCCGATTGATGTGGTTAGAGTTAGAGAAGCTGTTAAGGGAGGCAGGCTTTGAGTAACGCAGACCAGTTTGGACGATGGAAACGTCGCTTGGCGGCAATGAGTGTGGCTGCGGCTATGACGCTGGGGATGGGAGCAATTCCCCTGGCCGTGGGTGCTCCCAGCGCAAAACCGGATCGCATAGCCCAACTGGAAAGCGCTATTGCCCGCAACCGGGTGAAAGTCGATGCAGCCCAGTTAAACTATGCCCAAACTGCCGAAGATTTTGCCGAGGCTACGGATGCGCTCAATGCCGCCACTGCCGAAGCCAGCGAAAGCGCGAAAAAAGCCCAGGCGGCGAAGCGGGAAGCTGACGCAGCCAAAGCCAAGTTGGGTCGGCTGGCTGTGGCGATGTATCGCCAAAACAGCAGTGGATTGTCCGATTTGGCAGCTATTACCGAATCCGACGCCTTCCGTGACGCCGCTTTGAAAGAAGCCGCCACCGATGCTTTGGGCAATCAGGCAGACAGCCAAACTCAGGGCTTGATGGCGCTGCAAAATGTCGCCGAAGTTTTGCGCGACAAGGCCAATCGTGCTGCCAAAGCTAAGAAAGATGCTGCTGCCAGCTTGGCCACTACCGAAAAAACCGCTCGTGCTCAGGCTCAAGACGCCTTGGACGAGTTAAAGAAACTTGAATCTCAGCGGGAAAAAATCATTGTCGAGCTGGCGCGGGAACGCGAAGTGACGATTGCGGAAGAAACCGCCCGACAGGAAAAAGTCGAGCAGGAACGCCAAGCTGCCCTAGCAGCTGCGGCGCAGCGCAAACGTCAAGAACAAGAGGCTCTGGCAGCCCAGCAGGCAGTGGCTCGGGCGGCCCAGCAAGCGGCAGACCAAAAAGCCCGTGAACAGGCCGCAAGAGCGCAGGCGGATCGCCAGGCTCGCCAGCGGGCCGCCGCGGAGCAACCGTCTGGTGCGGTCTCGCCGTCTAACGCTGCACCGGTACAGCCGACAAGGCAACCCGCTCCCGCCCCTCAGCCTGCGGCGCCCCCCAGCAGGGCCGCGAGTGGGGGATACGGGCCGGCTCTGCTGGAATGGGCCAAAACAAAAACGGGCATACCTTACGTTTGGGGTGGAACTGGACCGAACGGTTATGACTGTTCCGGACTGGTTTACGCGGGGATGAGGGAACTCGGCAAAGGAGTCCAGCGTTCCGCCGCCGCCCAATACAACGCCTATGCCAATGTTCCTTTCAGCCAAAAGCAGCCGGGAGATTTGGTATTTTGGTCCAATAACGGAACTGGTAACGGGGTCTACCACGTGGCGATTTACTCCGGCGGCGACACCATCCTGATGGCGCCTAAGCCCGGTAGCTCGGTGGGCACTTTCAACTTCTATAACCAGAACAAGATTATGCCTTTCGTGGCGCGCCTCTAATAGAATGCGTCCATGAGTTCTCTGCCGCCCTTTGTTGGCCCTGAGGGTGCCGAAACGCGCCTTTGGGAGCGCGATGCCGGGGGGGCTTTAGGAGAAATTCAGCTCGCGGTGCGCCGCGTGCTGCAATCAATAGGTTCCCCGGATGATACTCTGCTGTGCCTGGCGCTTTCGGGTGGTCCTGATTCGCTGAGTCTAGCGGCGGCGCTGGTTCGCGTCGCCCTGTGTCACCCCCGCCCGTGGGACGTGAGTTGCCTCACGGTAGACCACGGCTGGCGACCCGAATCCGCCGCAGAATCGCAAGCTGCCGTCCAGTGCGCTCGCGATCTGGGGTTTTCTTCGGCGATGGTGTTGCGGGGCGAAAGCGGCGGGGGCGCAAACGGGCCGGAGGGAGAGGCTCGCCTGTTGCGCTGGGGATTGCTGGCACGAGCCGCCATCGCCGAGGCCAAAGCCCAGGGGAAGGCGCGCGCGGTTATTCTCACCGGGCATACGCTGGATGACCAGGCCGAAACCGTCTTGTTACGTTTGGCGCGGGGATCTTCGCTACGTTCCATTGCGGCCATGAGAGAGTTTGAGTCCTTGGATTGCCAAACCGGCCTACCCTTACGTTTTGCCTGGAGGGAGGAAGATTCCGGTGTCGATGCCGCGGTGGATTTGGGCCTAGCGCGTCCATTGCTGGGAATCCGGCGGGAACTCACCCAAGCCGCTTGTGAGCAGTCTGGGCTCGTAGCTGTCAACGATCCGAGCAATCGGATGGAAGGCCCCGTGAAAACTGCCGCTGGCCAGCCGTTACCTCGTGCTGCCATCCGCGAACAGGTTATGCCCGCTCTCGCGGCAGCGCTCGGTCAAGACCCCGCTCCCGCTTTGGCACGTCTGGCTGGTCAGGCCGCCGCGGACGACACCATACTGGAAATGCTCGCGGGAGAGGTCTTTTGGGAAGTGCTTATTGATGAGTCTGGTTACCGGGAACGGGAGGACAGTGTGAAGCTGAATCTGAAAGCGATTGAAGGGTACAAATACCGCGACCTAATCCGCTATTCCGCCCCGGTCCTGCGCCGGGTGGTACGCCGAGCGAGCCTGTTAGCGGGGGCGAGGGTGGATTCCCTCACTGCAGCCCACCTGCGTGGCGTAGTGGGCCTGATTCATGACTGGCATGGCCAAGGTTCCCTCGCCTTGCCCGGGATTACCGTGACCCGCCGGGGGAACTTCTTGGAATTTGTCGGCCGTTCTAGCGACTGCTCTGATGGTTCCTCCCCAGAAAGCCGTTCGGATTAACCGAAAAAATGACAATTTAGGCAATGTCGGGGGAGGGCCTAAAATAGACACAGACCTGCGGGAAAACTTTTAGAATGGACGTGCAACTTGAGGGAGGCATCTGATGGACGCTGCAGACATGGGCGCAGACATGGAACGGGTCTTATTGACCGAGGAACAGATTCAAACCAGGCTCGCCCAGATGGCGGCCGTCATTGACAACGACTACGCGGGCCGCGAAATCCTGCTGGTGGGGGTGCTGCGCGGAGCTGTCATGGTGATGGCGGACTTGGCTCGGAAACTGCACTCGCCCATTCAGATGGACTGGATGGCGGTGTCCTCCTACGGTTCCGGGACGAAATCGTCCGGGGTGGTGCGGATTTTGAAGGATCTGGACACCGATATTAAAGATCGGCACGTCTTAATCGTGGAGGACATCATCGATTCCGGCTTGACCCTGTCTTGGCTGGAGGCAAACCTGCGCACTCGGGGGTGTGCCTCGCTGAATATTGCGACTTTGTTGCGTAAACCCGATGCCGCCAAAGCGGTAGTCAATCCGCGCTACGTCGGTTTCGATATCCCCAACGAATTCGTGGTCGGATACGGCCTGGATTATGCCGAACACTACCGCAACCTGCCGTTTATCGGGCTTTTAGCGCCCCACGTTTACGAAAAGTAGTCGCGCGCGGCTAATCCTGGGGGAACACGTAATCGGGATCGATGGCGTCCAGATGCTGGCGCACTTTCGTGTTTTCTTCCTGGGCTGAGCGGTACAGGGCTTCGTAGCTGTCCAGAGTTTTTTCAAAGTCATGGGGTTTAGCTATCTCTAGGCTCATCTTGCCCATAAACTTGCGTTTTTGCTCGTTTAAAGCCAAGTCTTCCAGGTAATCGGAGAGAGCCTCGACGTCTCCGGGCTGGAACAGGTAGCCGTTGACGCCGGGACTCACCAAGTGCGGCAGCCCTACCGCATTCGCCAAAATTACCGGAATCCCCGAACTCAGTGCCTCCAAAGTCGCCAAAGACTGCAGTTCCCCAGTGGAGGCGTTGACAAAAATATCGCTGCGCGCGTACATCTCGATGAGGGCATCGTCGTCCAGGTAACCATGGAAAGTAACCCGGTCAAAGACCCGCAGTTCCGCAGCTTTCCGCCGCAAATCTTCCTTTTTCGTGCCGGTTCCCACAATGTCAAAGTGCAGTTTGGTGGAGGGCTGCAGCAGGGCCAACGCGGTGATGATGTCGTCCACGTGTTTCTGGTTTTCCAGACGTCCCACGTACAGAAGGTGCGGAATTTGGTGTTTTTCAGCCTTTTGAGCGGCAGCTTGGTGCACGGGCAGATTCACCCCGTTGCTGATGGAGATGCCTCCGCCCAGATGCGCGTGTTCTTTCATGACCGCGATAGCGGCGGGGCTGGGAGCGACCAGACGATCGGCTCGTTGGAACACATTTGCCAGGTCCCTCCAGGCCATATCCGCCAGCAGCTTGCCGATGAACTTCGGTACACAGCAAGAGATGCGGTCAAGGAGGTTTTCCGGAGTGAAGTGGTTTGTCACAACCAACGGCAGTCCCAATTCGTTGGCGTATTTGCAGACGGCCCGGCCCACGCTGAGGTGGGATTGCACGTGTACCACATCGGGATTTATACCCTGCAGAATTCGGCGCACGGTGCTATTAATTTTCCAAGGCATACTAAGAGAGAAACCACGGAGATAGGCAAATTCGTGGGAGCGCATCCTATGCTCGGAAATACCCGCAACGTTGGTGATATACGGCCTAGAAACCGGGGAAGGAGCGATGACATGAACGCTGTGGCCCCGAGCACGCAGCCCGCGAGCCAAGTTCTGAGAAAAAATCGCATTCCCACTCACGTCTGGGGGATAAGAATCAGCCGCGATAACAATCTTCATGATGCTCTCTTTATAGTTGGCGTAAAACTGGGGGAATGCACCCATTTTATAGCTGTTTGGTAGGCTTAAGGTGTTGTACCGGATAACGGAAAAGTGAACATGGACAAGACGAATAAAACTCCAAAGAAAAAACAAATCTCTGGCGGCATTGCGGCCTTTGTAGTCATCGCAATAATCGTGGCTTTCATGGTTTTTTCTGCCCAAGGCGGTTCCACTCGCATTACCACTGACGAAGGCTTGACGTTGCTGCGGGGCAGCACCGTTGAAAAAGTCGTTATCAACGATGGTACCCAGACCGTCAGTATGGAGTTGACCAAGTCCTACCAACGTCCGCGGGTTTACCTACCAAAAGACGGTCCTTTCGGGATGAAACCGAATGCGGATGCGGGTAAAAAGGTTTCTTTTTCTTATGTTCGTCCCCAAGCGGAGACGGTTGCGAAAGCGGTAGCCGACGCGAAACCAAAGAAGGGTTTTGATTCTATCTATCCGGTGTCCTCTTGGTGGGAGTCCATGCTCACTTTGATGGTGCCGATGATTATCCTCTTTGTGGTGTTTTTCTGGTTTGTTTCGCGCATGGGCGGGGGGATGGGTCCCCTCGGAATGGGCCGGGCCAAGCCTCGAACGTTCAACAAAGAGGACGAAACGAAAGTGACGTTCGCAGACGTTGCGGGCGTCAATGAGGCTGTGGAGGAATTGGAGGAAATCAAAGAGTTCCTGGCGGAGCCCGAAAAGTTTCACAAGCTCGGGGCGAAAATTCCCAAGGGAGTGCTGCTCTACGGTCCTCCCGGCACCGGTAAGACCCTGTTGGCTCGCGCTGTCGCGGGAGAAGCTGGGGTGCCGTTCTTTTCGATGAGCGGTTCCGAGTTCGTCGAGATGTTCGTGGGTATGGGCGCCTCACGCGTGCGGGATTTGTTTGAGCAGGCGCGGGCGGCGGCTCCGGCCATCATTTTTGTTGACGAGATTGACGCGGTGGGTCGCCATCGTGGCACCGGCTTGGGCGGGGGTCACGATGAACGCGAACAGACTTTGAACCAGCTGCTGGTAGAAATGGACGGATTCGATGAACGCACCAACGTCATCATGATTGCCGCTACCAACCGTGCCGACGTGCTCGATCCGGCTTTGCTGCGTCCCGGTCGTTTTGACCGTCAAGTGGCGGTCGAAGCCCCGGATTTAAAGGGACGCGAAGCGATTCTGGCGGTTCACTCCAAGAACAAGCCCTTGGCTCCCGACGCGGATATGAAATCTCTGGCCAAACGTTCCCCCGGATTCACCGGTGCGGATTTGGCCAATGTTTTGAACGAAGCGGCTTTGCTGGCGGCACGTCACAGTCGGGAAGTTATTACCGCCCAGGATCTCGATGAAGCGGTGGACCGGGTTATTGCCGGGCCCCAGAAGCATTCGCGGATTATGAACGACCACGACAAACTGGTCACTGCCTACCACGAGGGTGGCCACGCCTTGTGCGCCGCGGCATCGAACTATTCAGACCCCGTGACGAAAGTGACGATTCTGCCCCGTGGACACGCCTTGGGCTACACCATGGTCATGCCCACCGAGGACCGCTATTCCGAGACCCGTAATCAGCTGTTGGACCAGCTGGTTTACGCTATGGGTGGGCGAGTCGTAGAGGAAATCGTGTTCCAGGACCCCTCTACCGGGGCTTCGAACGACATTGAAAATGCCACCGCTATCGCCCGCAAGATGGTGACCCGCTGGGGCTTGTCGGCCGGGCTGGGAGCGGTTCGTTACGGCAGCTCCCACGATGAACCTTTTGTAGGCATGGATTATGGCAAAGCGCAAGAATATTCCGATTCCACCGCTCATGCGATCGACGCGGAGGTGCAAGATTTGATGGAAGCCGCCACGCGGGAAGCCTGGTCCATCATTACCGAGAATCGTGACATTTTGGATACGCTCGCGCGCCGCTTGCTGGAGGAAGAAACTCTGGACGAAAAAGCCTTGGATGTCATCTTTAAAGATGTTAAGAAAGCGCCGCGCCGCACCGTGTGGCAGTCTTACGAAGGGCTAACCTCCCATGACCGCGGACCTATCGAGATTCCTGAAGCCGTGAGGATTCGTAACGCCAAAGCCAGCGCCGAGCCGGGAGAAGGTTTCGCTTTGGATGGCGCCGACCGCCCGTTGGCGGATTCCGGGCTCGGGGGAACCGTGCCGTTTGAGCAGGGGGAAGTGAAGACTGAGGAAAGCCCGGCAGATTCGCAACCGGACGCCGCAGCTGCGGCTGATTTGAGCCTGCCGATTCCCCCGGTCAGGAAGGAACGAGAGGTGCGCATTCTCGACGACACCGACCCGCTGCCTCCGAGCGAAAACCCAAGTGGGGAACCTGCGCCAGCACCTAGTGAGGATGAAAACGAATGAACGCGACCTATGACCCCGAAGGGGTGACCCGGGCTATCCGGGATTTGTTGGTGGCGGTGGGGGAAGACCCCGACCGTGAGGGCTTGCGCGAAACCCCGGACCGGATGGCTCGCTCTTTTGCGGAGCTGCTGCAAGGTTACCAAGAGGATCCGCGAAAGCATCTGGAGCGAATGTTCCCGGTGGAACACAACGACCTTGTTCTGGTCAAAGACATACCGTTCAACTCCATGTGTGAACACCACCTGCTGCCGTTCGTGGGACTGGCGCACGTGGGCTATATCCCGCAGGGGAAACGGATTACGGGACTGTCCAAGCTAGCGCGGCTGGTGGACGGGTACGCCCACCGTTTGCAGGTGCAAGAACGCCTGACTCAGCAAATCGCTGACGCGGTGTGGCAGGTGCTCCAGCCGCAGGGGGTCATCGTGGTGCTGCAGGCCGAACATATGTGCATGACGGTGCGCGGGGTAAAGAAGCCGGGGGCTCGCACCACGACTTCCGCGGTGCGCGGGGTGATGGAACACTCCAGCACGACGCGTTCTGAAGCGATGAGTCTGATTTTGTCTGCGGACTAGGACGCCGTGGACTCGGTTCGGGTGGTGCCTGGGCCGGTCCAGAAACAAAAGGGGAAAGAGACAAATGATAACTGTTCCAGTCGGGACCCAGCCCGCCCCATCGGCACCAGCGTTGCCGGACTATCTGCACCCCCAGCGCACCCTGGTGATGGGGGTTTTGAACGTAACCCCGAATTCTTTTTCGGACGGCGGAAAATGGCTTGATTCGAGCCGGGCGGTGGCTCACGGCCTGGAAATGGTGGCGCAGGGAGCTGACCTGGTTGACGTGGGGGGTGAATCGACCGCGCCGGGTCGCAAACCTGTGGAAGTTGAGGAAGAAATCACCCGTGTCCTGCCGGTCATTACAAAGTTGGTAGCGGCCGGCGTGACTGTCTCGGTGGATACCCTGCACGCGAAAACTGCCCAGGCGGCCGCGGAGGCGGGAGCCTGCATCATCAACGATGTTTCGGGCGGAATCGTAGACGACTCCATGTTTGCCACGGTGGCTGAGCTACAGCTGCGCTACCCGCAGCTGAGCTATATTTGCCAGCACTGGCGGGGCAGTCCAGAGAAGGCCAACGAGTTGGCCGTCTATAACGATGTGGCCGGGGAAACCTGGCATGAGGTCGAGGCGCGGCTGGAACTCATGCGCCACAGCGGTATTGATATGCACCGAGTCATCATCGATCCCGGCCTGGGATTTTCCAAGGTCGGTGAGCAGGACTGGGAGGTGCTGGCGAACCTAGATGTGTTTTTACACCGTGGCTATCCGGTGCTTATCGGTCCGTCACGAAAACGATATTTAGCGGATTTGGAGACGGCGGCCAGTGACCGCCATCCTCGCGATGATGCCACTGCAGCAGTTTCCATGTATGGCGCACTGCACAAGGTTTGGGCGGTGCGCGTACATAACGTGGCTCCGGCAGCGGTGGCTGTCCGGGCGGCGGCTCTCCTCGATTCCCACCATCATCCCTGTTGAGAGGCAGTTTTACAGATGACTTTACGACATGCTCCCGGACCGGATTCTCCACGAGATGCCCTCGGGCGCTCTGTTGACGTGGTTGACCGTTTGGACGGGCTGGATTCCATCACGCTGCGCGGGATTTTCGCGCGGGGCATTCACGGAGTTTTGGAATCGGAGCATCACGCCCCCCAGGACTTTTCGGTCGACCTAACCCTGTGGTTCGATTCCCGTCGGGCAGCCAGCTCGGATGACGTCGCTCACACCGTCGATTACTCAGTCGTGGCTGAAAAGATTGTCGCGGTCATTGAAGGGAAAAGCGCCTCCCTGATTGAGCGTCTGGCTACGCACATCGCCCTGTCTGTGCTGGAGGATTCGCGCATTGCGGCGGTCCAAGTCACCTTGCATAAACCTCATGCCTGCATGGATGTGCAATTCGAAGACGTGGCGATACGCATTTTGCGCACGCGGGCGGATTTTGCAGCGCACTTGGCTGATTATCCCGCCAACCTGACCTTACGCCCCGAGCAGGCTCGCCCTGCAGTGTTGGCTTTGGGTGCGAACTTGGGCAATCCGCTGGGAACGCTGCGAGAGGTGGTGGCCGCCCTGCAGTCCGCTCCGGAGTTCGAACGGGTGGAGGTCTCGCCCCTAGCTCGGACTCGTCCGGTGCTGCAGCCCGGCGCCGCCCCGCAACCGGATTACTACAACGCGGTGGTGCAAGTGTGGTCGCGTTTGTCTGCGGTCGAGCTGTTGAATTTGGCGCATCATCTGGAAGATACCCACGGGCGGGAGCGGCCCTATCGCTGGGCAGCGCGGACTTTGGATGTTGACGTGATTGACGTTGAAGGGGTGACTTCTGACGATTCACGCCTGGCCTTGCCCCACCCGCGAGCCTCCGCACGAGCGTTTGTCTTGGTACCTTGGTCCCGACTTGACCCGCACGCGACTCTGGAGGGTCGCTCCGTCTCTCAACTTGCGGCTTGGGCGCAGGACGCCAACGGAATTGTGAACCTGTGGACGGACTGGCTGGTGACCGATCCGGAAACGAAGCCGGAACAGAACGCGCCGAACCTCCCTTCTGCCCCCAATCTCCCTGACGCCCCCGAAGGCTCTCCGCTGGGCGAGCCGGAGGACAGGGACCGCGACGGTTTCGGTCTGCCGTCTTGGCAAGCCGCCCTGCCCGGAGCGGATGCCCGGCCTCGCGTGGTCGACAACGACACCGAAATCGACATTATTCGTCAAGATTCCACCCCTTCGGCCGCGAACTCGCTTTCCTTCGCGCAGCCCACAGTCCCTGCCCCACAGTGGAAGCGTGTCGGGAAGCGGCGGCACTGATGAGCCACACGAAACCTGTCGTACTGGTGCTCCTGACCGTGGTGGTGGGAGCCCTCAGCGCCGCGTTGCTGAACTTCCTGTATAACCAAGGCGCCTCTCTGCCGCGTGACGGTGTGGAGTTTGGCTTGGTCGCCCTGATTATTTCCCTCTTGAGCGCGTGGTTGGCGGCGCACGTACAGCGGCTCAAGAAGCGTCAGGAGACTTGGATGAGTGCGGTGGGGGCCGCTCGAGTGGCGGCGCTGTCTCTCGCCCTGTCGCACACCGGAGCCATTTTCCTGGGCTATTTCGGGGCGCAGTCCATCTTTATACTGGTGAACTTGGGAAACGATGCTCTGGCAGAGACGCTATGGAGAAAGATTGTGGCGGTTATCGGCGCGGCATTGATGGTGGCAACCGGGCTGATCATCGAAAAAATCTGCACTATCGACCCGGAGGATCCGAAATCTCAATCCTCGTCTGGAGCGACCCCGGAAGCTGCTTAGACAGGGGGGACAATGCCTCTCGAACCGACGCTAACAATCAGTTCGTCTGCGCGTCGTCAACCAGGTAACCTGCGGCAAACAGCAGGGAGATAGGGATAGCTTGGCGAGTATGAGCCAGTTTCACCCCGGACAGGCGGCGGCGCTCACCCCGGCGAAACAGCCAGAACTCCAGCCAAATACTGCAACCCAGCAACACCGTTCCGAAAGCTCCCAGCAGCATCAACACGCGCCAATCCAGATTCTTGGGATCGAATTTCACGTTGTCGCTGGTCATTTCCCAAGCCTCTTGGTCGGGGCTTTCCGAGGCGATGTCATCGCGTACGGCGGTGACGGTATCCCGTGCCACCAAAGCGGTCAAAGCTGTCAAAGCGGGAATGATGCCCAGGCGCACCAAAGCTCGCGGTTTCTTTTCCGTGAATAGATCCGGAGAGGCGTACCAGGCAAAAGTCAGCAGGGAACCGATGCCGGTGATTGCGAGTTGGCGGGGGGTCACAATCTGGCCACGTGAACCCCTGCCGGAGGACTGGTGCCTTGTCGACGCGCTCATGAAAACTCCTTCGTTTTGACAAAATTCTAGCAACTAACGGCGTGGACTTTCGGGTTTTGCGTCTCTAAGCCGTAACTTAGGAGCATGGTGGACACTGGCACAGACAAGAAACGCGCGGATAGACAGCCGCGCTCTACGGTGTCCCGAAACGGCGGGAAATCCGGAACCGCCACAGCACGTAAAACGCAGTCGGGGACTGCCGGAAAAACAGGGAAAAACCGTGGAAAGCCTCGTCCGCCAAAGTACACTGAGGCTCAAATTCGGCGCAATCGTCTGATTGCCCTAGCGATTGTAATTTTGGCCATCGTGGGTATGGTGCTGATGATTCGTGAGGTCGCGACCGCTTTTACCCGGTGGCAAGCCGCCCAAGCGGAAGATGCTAGGGCTTATCAGATTCGGATGGCAGAACGCACTTTCTCCCCGCCGCAGCCCTGCGTGGACAAATCCTTGGAAATCACGCTGACCCACCCCAGTGCGGTAATCAATGTCGGGGCTGGGGACCAAGCCGAGATGACCCTGCACAACGCCGGCAAAGCGGCTTGTACCGTGATGATTGACCCCGCAAAAATGGGGATGCAGATTATTTCGGGCAACCAAATCATTTACAACTCAACCAAATGCCAGCCCGCCGACGCCCCGACCCAGCAACTGTTGCTGGATCGAGGCATGACTTGGAAACATAACCTGAGCTGGGACGGTCTGGTGCATAACGCGGATTGTTCACCCGCCAGCCAGGCTGCCATGGCGGGCACCTATCGCCTCAACACGGTGTGGAACGGAGCTGTTGTCGGACCAGAAACGGTCTTTGCTCTGCAGGATCCGCCCCCTACCCCCAGTGCTGCGCCGGAAAGCCCGCCGCAAACCAGTCACGAAAACCCCGCGAAAACAGTAGGATAAAACCATGAACGACGCGCAGAGATTCCGGGAAGTGATTACCATGCTGGCTCCGGGCACCGAGCTGCGCGATGGACTCGACCGAGTCATCCGGGCTCATGCCGGCGCCCTGGTGGTGTTGGGCTACGAGGACCACATCAGAAGGATCTGTTCCGACGGTTTTGAGTTCGACATTGATTTCTCGGCCACGCGGCTGCGCGAACTGTGCAAAATGGACGGCGCGGTCATTATCGACCCGAACAAATGGAGGATTCGCCGCGCAAACGTCCAGCTGCTTCCTGACCCCTCCATTCCCACCACCGAATCCGGGATGCGCCACCGCACGGCTCACCGTGTCGCGGTGCAAAGCGGCAACCCGGTCATTGCCGTATCGCATTCCCTACGGGCCATTTCGCTGTATCTGGGCAATAAACGCTACGTGCTGGAAGACCCGGAAACCCTGCTGACCCGTGCGTCTCTGGCGATTGACACCTTGGAAAAATATCGGATTCGTTTAAACGAAGTCTCAGACCTGCTGACCACTATGGAAATCGACGACATGGTTACCGCCCGTGACGTGGCGCTGGTGGTGCAACGTCAAGAAATGGTGCGTCGGGTCGGACATGAAGTGTCGGATATGCTTATTCAGCTGGGCGAACACGGGCGCCTATTGAAAATGCAGCAAGCCGAGCTGATGCGCGGCTTTGCGGTGAACCGTTCCCTGCTGATTCGTGACTACATTCCCGATGAATACTCAGAGGAAAAGGTGGTGAATCGCCTGGGCGAACTGGATGATGCGGAACTGTTGGATTTGAGCCTGGTGGCCCGCATCATCGGGGTGAGCGGAATGGGCTCGGAAATCCTCGAGATTCCTTTGAGTGCCCGCGGTTTGCGGATGTTGGCGCGGATTCCGCGGCTTCCCGCCCATATTGTCGAGGCGATTACGCGCCGGTGGGGGACTTTGTCCGAGCTGCTAGAGGTTTCCACCGAAGAACTGATGGAAATCGATGGAGTAGGACCGGGACGCGCCCAGATTATTCACGACAGTTTGGAACAGGTCGTGGAAAACTCGGCTCTGGAACGGATTGCCTCGCACTCCTGATCCCGCTGTAGCGGCGGAACCTCACTAGAGTTCTTCCGGAGGATTTTTCCGCTGGATTCGCTTTACGATGGCTCTAATACCCCAAACCGTTACCGTCACCATGGCACCGAGAACAAACCCCAGCGACATAGCTAATACGGTTTCCGTGAGCCAAGCACCTGCCGCGCTGGCTACCGGTACAGAACTCGCCACCGCCTGACCACAAGTCTGCATGAATCCAAAAATGAGAGGCATCCCCACTTCAGCTAGTCCGCTAAAGAACAGATGTCCTCCCACCCACAACATCGCCGCGACCCCAACTGTGGAGAGAATCTTGAGGATAGCGGGCATCAGGAGAATCAGAAACCGTCCGATAGCCTGAGATACCTTGTGGTGGGTGCGGCTCAATGCCAAGCCCACGTCATCCATCTTTACCAGTAGCGCTACCACCCCATAAACCAGCGCCGTAATCAGAAAAGCCACCACGATTAGGGCCCCGATTTGCATCGCCAGGCTCTGCGTGCGGACCTCGTTTAGGGCCACCACCATAATTTCGGTGGACAAGATGAGGTCCGTGCGGGTGGCTCCCCGCACGATGCGTTTTTCTTCCTCTGCGGCGTTAGCTGAGGTTGGCGTGTCGTGAGCAGCGCCAGTCTGGTGGTGGAAAATCTGCCCCAAAATTTTTTCGGCACCTTCAAAGCACAAATATGCCCCTCCCACCATCAAGATGGGGGTCAGAGCGGCGGGCAGAAAATAATTCAACAGCAACGAAACCACCAGGATTACGGCTTTATTAATGATTGAGCCGCAGGCAATCTTGGCGATGACCGGAAGCTCTCGCTTCGGGGCAATCCTCGCTACATACTGGGGAGTGACGGCGGTATCGTCAATCACCACCCCAACGGCCTTGCCGCTGGCCCGGGCCGCCACTCCCGTCACATCGTCTAGTGAAGCGGCCGCGGCTTTCGCCAAAGCCGCCACGTCGTCTAATAGCGCCAACAACCCTGCAGACAAAAATTACCTCCCCAAATCGGTTTACAGTCTAAACGCAACTGCCCGAAAATCGTGACCAGTCCGAGCATTATCCTGTCGAGTTATCCCAGTTAATCTGTTCATTTCTGCGGCAAATCCGGGTTCTCAGGGTGGCGGCGCATCTGTAGCACGATTAGCGTCGTAGCGACCAGGCAAACGATGGCGGTCAGGAAAGAACCTTCTATCCCGACGCTGCCGCCGGTAACCCACTGGGGACCGACAAAGGTACCTTGCAACAGTCCGTGCTGCTCCCCGGTACCGGACACGACCGACCCCCAGAAGGAACCCTGCATCGCGTTCCATCCAAAATGCAGTCCGATGGGGAACCATAGTCGGTGTTTCCACAGGTAGGCGGCTCCCAGCAGCGGCCCGCCACTGAGCGCCAGGGCGACAACTCCCATTCCCGTCATGCCGGGATTCATCAGGTGCAGTCCTCCGAACACCACAGTGGACATGGTGATGGCCCACACCGGCCCCCACGCTCGGTCAAAAAGCCGCACCATCACCCCGCGGAACAGCAGCTCCTCCCACACGCAGGACACTAGACCCATGGCTATACCCAGACCCACGCCGGGTTCGATACTGACCTGGGTCAGCTGCCAATGTCCGCTGGCCCACAGGATTAGCATCGGCAGGCTCACCAGCCCCGCCCCCGTAGCGATTCCCGCCAGGGTTTCAGGCAAGGCCGGCTTGGCAGCCAGCTCTGTAACCCGGCGCTTCGCAAACAATCTCACCAGGAGGCGGTAGGCGGCAATTTCCGCGACGCACAGAATCAGGCCGCAAAGCCCCAGAGCTAAGGGGGCGTCGAAAATCTTCTCGGGGGAGCTACCGGTGCCCGCCACGGTGCCGTATATATTCGTTGCCAAACCGATGACCACCAGGTACACCCCAATCAGCGCCATGGGCAGCAAAGTCGCTTGCATCCACACGCCCTTTTCCCCGGCGAGGCGTTCCTTGGCGGCACTTGCGGCCAGAAGGGGACTATCCGCGACGTGTTCCACAGGTTTGGGGGGCTGAGGTTTGGGTTGGTCTTCGCTCATGGTTTCATCTTAGTGCAGCCTGATTTGGCCCGCGCACCGACTGGTTTTGTCGCGGGTTCGCAGTTTTGGTAAGATGGCTCTTTGGTGTCTGTTTTTAGTCACCCAGAGTCGCGCGAAGAAACTCGTGCGAACAGCGGGCTCGCTCCGTTCGAGCTCCGGACGCAACCTGAAATGTCGTTCTTGAACCAAGGACCAAAGGAAGGCGGACCGGCCCCCGGACGGTACAGCTATGTCTGCGGGGCGGCTACAAAGCCTTAGATTCCAAGCAAATTCAAGAAACGGAGTTACTGTGCCTACTATTGAACAACTTGTCCACCAAGGACGTACCAGCAAGCGCACGAAGTCCAAGACCCCGGCCTTGGCAGGCTCTCCGCAGCGTCGTGGCGTGTGCACTCGTGTGTACACCACCACCCCGAAGAAGCCGAACTCGGCTCTGCGCAAGGTCGCTCGTGTGCGTCTTTCTTCCGGCATCGAAGTCAGCGCCTACATTCCCGGCGTTGGCCACAACCTTCAGGAACACTCCATCGTGCTGGTGCGCGGTGGCCGTGTGAAGGACCTCCCGGGTGTGCGCTACCACATCGTGCGCGGCGCTCTCGATACCCAGGGTGTGCGCGACCGTAAACAGGGTCGCTCCAAGTACGGCGCGAAGAAGGAGAAGAAGTAAGAATGCCTCGTAAAGGACCGGCGCCTAAGCGCCCACTCATTGCTGACCCGGTGTACAACTCTCCGCTGGTCACCCAGCTCGTCAATCGCGTCCTGTTGGACGGGAAAAAGTCTGTAGCTCAGAGCATCGTCTACGGCGCGCTGCAAGGCGTGGCTCACAAGACCGAGCAGGACCCCATCGTGGTGCTCAAGCGCGCTATGGAAAACATTCGTCCGCACTTGGAGGTTCGTTCCCGTCGTGTCGGTGGGGCAACCTACCAGGTTCCGGTGGAAGTCAAAGCCTCTCGCGCGACCACTTTGGCGCTGCGTTGGCTGGTGGATTTCTCCCGTCAGCGTCGTGAAAAGACCATGACCGAACGGCTCATGAACGAAATCTTGGATGCTTCCAACGGCTTGGGTGCCGCGGTGAAGCGCCGTGAGGACGTTCACAAGATGGCTGAAGCTAACCGCGCATTTGCCCACTACCGCTGGTAGTCGCCGGGCAGTCGCCGCCTGTAAGTTCCGGATGTAACCCGCACCGAGTGACTTATAGAATTACTAAGAAATAACAAACACTAACGAAGGGACACGCCCGTGGCACTTGACGTGCTAACTGACCTTAAGAAGGTCCGCAACATTGGCATCATGGCACACATCGATGCTGGTAAGACGACCACGACGGAACGCATCCTGTTCTACACCGGTATCAACTACAAAATCGGTGAAACGCACGATGGCGCTTCGACTATGGACTGGATGGAACAGGAACAAGAACGCGGTATCACCATTACCTCCGCGGCTACGACCTGTTTTTGGAACAACAATCAAATCAACATCATCGACACTCCCGGACACGTGGACTTCACCGTTGAGGTGGAACGTTCTCTGCGCGTCTTGGACGGAGCGGTAGCGGTGTTTGACGGTAAGGAAGGCGTGGAACCGCAGTCCGAAACCGTGTGGCGCCAGGCTGACAAGTACAACGTGCCGCGTATCTGCTTCATCAACAAGATGGACAAGCTGGGTGCGGACTTCGACTTCTCGGTTCAGACCATCATTGACCGCTTGGGGGCTCGTCCGGTAGTGATGACTTTCCCGATGGGTGCGGAATCCGACTTTGTCGGTGTCGTTGACGTTTTGCGTCAGCAAGCCGTGTACTTCCCTGAGAAAGACGCTGACGGTAACGAAACCAAGGGAGCCATTGTCGAGTACAAAGACATTCCCGAAGAATACCAGGAAAAGGCCGCCAAGTACCTGGAGACCGCTACCGAAGAGGCCGCTGAGGCCAGCGACGAGCTGATGGAGGCCTACCTCGAGAACGGTGAGCTGAGCGTTGACCAGATTAAGCAAGGAATCCGGGCGCGCACCGTCCGTTCCGAGATTTACCCGGTCTATGGCGGCTCCGCTTTTAAGAATAAGGGCGTGCAGCCCTGCTTGGATGGGGTCATCGACTACCTGCCCTGCCCGCTGGATGTTGAGGAGGTTCGCGGTTTCCGTCCCGGTCACGAGGAGGAAGGCGAAACCGAATCCCGCAAGCCTGACGAGAACGAGCCTTTTGCCGCTTTGGCTTTCAAGGTGGCCGTGCACCCGTTCTACGGCAAGCTGACCTACGTGCGCGTGTACTCCGGGAAAGCCGAGCAAGGCACCCAGATTTACAACTCCACTAAGGGAAAGAAAGAGCGCGTGGGCAAGCTGTTCCAGATGCACTCCAACCACGAGAATCCGGTGGAAGTCGCTCACGCTGGTCACATCTATGCCTTTATTGGTTTGAAAGAGACCACCACCGGCGACACGCTGTGTGCTATCGACAAGCCGATTGTGCTGGAATCCATGACCTTCCCCGAACCCGTGATTCACGTGGCGGTGGAACCGAAGTCAAAGGCCGACCAGGAAAAGATGGGCATCGCCATTCAGAAGCTGGCCGAGGAAGACCCGACCTTTACCGTGCGTCTGGACGAGGAAACCGGACAGACCGTTATCGGCGGTATGGGCGAGTTGCACTTGGACATCATCGTGGACCGGATGAAGCGCGAGTTCAAGGTGGAAGCTAACGTAGGCAAACCCATGGTGGCTTACCGTGAGACCATCAAGAAGAAGGTCGAGAAGGTCGAATACACCCACAAGAAACAGACCGGTGGTTCCGGCCAGTTCGCGAAGGTGCTGGTCACGTTCGAGCCGTTGAGCGAGGAAGAACGGGCCGAGGGCAACACCTACGCCTTCGAAGACAAGGTCACCGGGGGTCGTGTTCCGCGCGAATACATTCCTTCCGTTGACGCAGGCATCCGCGAGGCTATGGAATCTGGCGTTTTGGCCGGATACCCGATGGTGGACGTGAAAGCAACGTTGGAGGACGGTGCTTACCACGAAGTCGACTCCTCGGAAATGGCTTTCAAGATTGCCGGCAATATGGTGTTCAAGGAAGGCGCCAAGAAGGCGAATCCCGTCATCTTGGAACCCATCATGGATGTGGAAGTCCGTACTCCCGAGGAATACATGGGCGACGTCATCGGCGACCTGAACTCCCGCCGTGGCAACATTGCTTCCATGAATGACGGCCAGGGCGTGAAGGTTATTCGCGCCAAGGTACCGTTGTCAGAAATGTTTGGTTACATCGGCGACCTGCGTTCCAAGACCCAGGGCCGCGCGGTGTTCACCATGCAGTTCGATTCCTACGCCGAGGTTCCGCGTTCGATTTCCGAAGAAATCATCGCCAATAACCGCGGTGCATAAGGGCTCTTTTCCTTTTCGTAGTGTTCCCGGCGCGTTTGCCGGGTGCGTCCCGAAGGGCGCCGGGGACACTTCAGGAAAAAGCCGCAAAATCCGCAAGAAGAAAAATCAAGAAAAACCCAGGTAGGAAAATCCGTAAGATAGTGGTAATCTGACATCTGCTTATTTATTACGGAGCAAAACTACCTAAAGTCCAGGAGGAAAGAAAGAAGTGGCACAAGGCACTTATACTCATGACAAGCCGCACGTTAACGTCGGCACCATTGGTCACGTTGACCACGGCAAGACTACTTTGACTGCAGCTATCACCAAGGTGTTGGCTGAGAAGTATCCGGATTTGCCCGCAAACAAGTTCACCCCCTTCGATCAGGTGGATAACGCTCCTGAGGAACGTCAGCGCGGCATCACCATCAACGTTTCTCACGTTGAATACGAAACCCCCAACCGTCACTACGCTCACGTGGACGCCCCTGGCCACGCCGACTACATCAAGAACATGATTACCGGCGCTGCGCAGATGGACGGCGCTATCCTCGTGGTGGCTGCCACTGATGGCCCGATGGCTCAGACCAAGGAACACATCCTGTTGGCCAAGCAGGTCGGCGTGCCCTCCATCCTGGTCGCTCTGAACAAGTGCGATTCCTCGGATGTGGACGAAGACATGCTGGAAATCGTGGAGGACGAGATTCGCGATGACCTGGAGAAGCAAGGCTTCGATCGGGACTGCCCGATTATCCACGTGTCCGCTCTGAAGGCTCTGGAAGGCGACGCCGAGTGGACCAAGAAGATTGAAGAGCTCATGGAGGCGGTTGACACCTACATTCCTGAGCCCGTTCGTGACCTCGACAAGCCGTTCTTGATGCCTATCGAAGACGTCTTCACCATTACCGGCCGCGGCACCGTGGTAACCGGTCGTGTGGAGCGCGGCAAGTTGCCGTTGAACGCCGAAGTCGAAATCGTGGGTATTCGTCCTACGCAAAAGACCACCGTCACCGGTATCGAGATGTTCCACAAGTCCATGGACGAGGCCTACGCCGGCGAGAACTGTGGTCTGCTGCTGCGCGGCACCAAGCGTGAAGAGGTTGAGCGCGGCCAGGTTGTCTGCATTCCCGGTTCCGTGACCCCGCACACCAAGTTCGAGGGCAAGGTCTACATCTTGAAGAAAGACGAAGGCGGACGTCACAAGTCCTTCTACGATGGCTACCGCCCGCAGTTCTTCTTCCGCACCACCGACGTGACCGGTGTTATCCACCTGCCGGAAGGCACCGAGATGGTTATGCCTGGCGATACCACTGAAATTAGCGTGGAGCTGATTCAGCCTATCGCTATGGAAGAAGGCCTCGGCTTCGCTATCCGTGAAGGCGGCCGTACCGTTGGTTCCGGCAAGGTAACCAAGATCAACTCGTAATCACCTGCGGTTAATAACTCGGCAGTGGGCAGGAAACTTCGGTTTCCTGCCCACCCCGCTTTAAACCTAAACCTTGGCAAAGGCCATACTGGCTTTCCGCCTTAGCTATAATTCAAAGAGCTATTCGTAACTTACGGTCGACTTACGGAGAGGAGTCGCGGTGCATTCAGATGTCTTGGATGACAGATTCTTTGCCACCTTGGCAGAATTCTTGTCCTGGATGCACGGTCCTCGCAAGGACGTGGTCGATGTGGAATCCGGAAGGTTACTGACCCGGGTCGCTACGGCTTCTCCAGAAGATGCCCAGGAGTCTCTGATGACTGTGCAGGCGGCACAGGTGGTCTGGACAGAAATGGGCCCCTATGGGCGCGCCAAAGTTTTAGCTCGTTTTTCCCAGTCAGTGTGGAAATTCCAAAACGAAATGGTTGCCCTGTCTCAGATGCTCAGCGGCAAGTCACTGATTGACGCCCACGAAGAATTCCTCGACGTTCTGTCTACCGCGCAAAACATCAAATTTTGCAGCCGTAAGCTGGGCAAACGCAGGGCCGGCCGAGGAGTGTTGCCTGGTTCGCGGTGGCGTGTTCACCACCGGCCTTTGGGTACAGTGGGGATTTTCACCTCGCCTGACTGGCCGCTCTCTTCTGTCAACGATGTTCTGCAGGCGATTGCGGCAGGCAATGCGGTGGTCAACTTTGTGACTCCCCAGGCGGCCTTGGGTGCCGTACTGATGCACGCCATGCTGGTGGATGCGGGGATGCCTTACGGCTTGTGGAAAATCATTCCGGACGCCACTTCAAAAGCGGGGCGCGCCGTCATTCCTGGTCTGGATATGGTTTCGGTTCTGGGCTCGGAAAGGCTGGGACGCAGGATTTTGAGAGTTTGTCAGGAATACCGGGTTCCTTTCAAAGGTTTCCTGCAAGTACTCAACGTGGGGGTAATTTGCGATGATTGCCGTTTTGATCATGCGGTCCGGGCGATGGCCCGCGCTGGTTTCCAACATGCGGGACAAACCGTCAACAGTGCCGAGGTCATCTGGGTAGAGGAATCGATTTTTGATTACTTTAAACTCGCTTTGAAAGATTTTGTGTCTGACCAGGTCACTATTGGTTCTCTAGATTCTGCTGACACCACCTTGGGTTCTATGCTGACCCCGCAGCGAGCGCAAACCATTCAAGAACTTGTGGACGACGCGGTTCAGCGCGGAGCCGAGTTAGTCTTAGGCGGCAGCACCGCACCAGACTTGGGACCGTCCTTTTTTGAACCGACCATCCTCGCCAGAGTGCCGCAAGACGCTGCAATCTGTGAGAGTGAAGTGCACGGCCCCCTCATCTATCTACAGCCTTTCCAAGACCTAACAGAAGTGTCGCGTTTCTTGGGTACCTCTCGGCACAGTTACTGTATCTATCTGTACACCGGATCCGAGTTCACGATGCGCGATTTCATCCACGCGGCTGATGGCGCAGCGGTAGTCATCAACGACTCCTACATGAGTTTGTATTCGACGTGGCAAGCCCCGATTCAAGGTATCAGGAGTACCGGGTCTGGCATCCGTCACGGGGTAGAGTCGATTCTGCAGTACTCCCGCATTCAATCCGTGGCGAGACAGAAAGGTCATCCTTGGATTTCAAACGACCTTCAGCCCGGAAACCGGATGGAACGGTGGAGCTTTTTCTCCAGCCGCGCCGCGGTGATTGCCTCGATTCTGCTCACAGATACCGTGTTTGCTTATGCTTGGCGCAATATGTGGCACCACATTAAGGATCGGATTCACGGCCCGGTTTAGAACCTCTGCTGTTCCGCCGCGCGCCGAATGGTGACGATTCCGGGCTAGCTTGGGAAATGAAACAGTAGACTACACGAGGAAGGAGGAGACATGGAATACCCCAAGGGCATCGACGACAAGTTCATGACAGCCCTGCTCATTGCCGGGCGCGGCGAGAGCGGTGCCGACGCTCCGGTGTATAACGTCCAGACGTGGGAACCCTTCGGAACCCTGCATTGCTCCACCTTCTCTGATGGGGAACAATCCGTGCTCCGGGCTCATGCCGTGAGCGAGCAGTGGTCACAAGAGAGCATTTACACACGTTCGCGCATTCTGTACCGATTTTTGAAACGAGTTGTACGCCATTACGAACCGATTATCGGGCTCAATCAGCTGTTGAGTGGGAAATCCTGGCTGGATGCATCCTCAGAGTATTTTTACATGATTACCCAGGTACGCGGCATAAAGCGGAATTTGAAGTATCTGGGGAAACCACGTCGGGGTGCGGGGGCGGTACCCCGATCAACCTATCGAATCTGGTGCCGCCCGGTGGGGGTAGTGGGAATGTTCACTTCCGCGGACAACCCAATTTCGATGGTCTGCGATATTTTGAATCCCATCATGGCTGGCAATGCGGTGGTCAACTTTGTGACTCCCCAGGCGACTCTGGGAGCCTTATTGATGAAAGCAGTGCTGGTGGACGCAGGGATGCCGGCGGACGTGTGGCGCATTGTGGTTTCGGAATCTTCACAGTTCGGGATGAAGTTCATTCCGGCCCTTGACTATGTCACGGCCATCGGTCCGAACCGGATGTGTCAACGAATCTCGATGGAGTGTGCGCGCCACTCGGTGCCTATATCTTGCTTTGGAGGGGTTAAAAACATCGCGCTGGTGATGGAGGACGCAAAATTGTGGGACGCAGCGAAAGCCTGCGCCCGTTCGGCTTTCCTGAGTGCTGGTCAATCCACAAACTCTGTCGAGATTATTTTTGTGCATGAAGCGGTGCGCGAACCGTTTGAACAGATGATGGTGCAATACACCCAGGAACAAATCCGGGTCGGCCGATATACCAATCCACACGCCACTATGGGTTCCATGATGTACCCTGACCGGGTGAAGAATTGCGAAAGAGTATTGAAACTGGCTCGCGATAACGGTGCCCGAGTGCTGACGGGTTCGCATCCGCGTCCCGAGATTAGCCCGACTTTCTTTGAACCGACCATCGTGGCGGATTTGCCCCCGGAATTGAACCTGTTGGAAACGGAAGTGTATGGACCGGTCGTAGCGCTGCTGCCTTTTAAAGACGTTACGAATGTGGTACGCCTAGTGACGGGGTCGCGAGTGATTGACTCCGCCTCCGTCTTTACTCGCGACATCGATTTCGTACGCAATCTGATTGACAATGCGGAGTTCGCCACGGTCAGCGTCAACGATACATATTTCTCGATGGATATGTCGTGGAAAGCGCCGATTCAGGGTAAAGGCGAAAGCGGTCAGGGAATTCGTCACGGCATGGAAGCGATTTTGCAATATACGCAAGTCTTTTCGGCCGCACGTTTGAAGGGCATTTCCTGGGTGCCTAAGGACTGGCGTTCCGGGAACTGGACGGAACGCTTGACCTTCGCTTTTATGGGGTTGTATTCCTGGATGTCACGTAACGTGACCGACACGGTGGGGGCGGATGGAATCAGAGCTATCTTCCGGTGGATGCGAGACCGATTCGTCGGTCCAGTGTAATTTTTGTTTTCTGGTCAGGTTCCCACCGACTCCGCTGTTCGATATATGAGACGAGTTTTTTTCAAAAGGTGAATAGCGTTATGGTGAGTTTCAATATTCACCAAAACGAAGGATTTTCCTGATGCGTAGAATAATTGCCTCAATAGTTGTCGGTATGGCCGCTTTGGCGTTGGCAGGTTGCTCATCTTCAGATGCGGCCAAGGGAGGTGCTGCCAGCGGCGATGGCAAATACAAAGTCGCCATTGCCCAGTACGCCAGTTTCCCGCCCTTGGACGAGGCGGTAGCCGGATTTAAAGCCGCTTTGAGCGAAGCTGGATTGGATGTCACCTATGACACTTCCAATGCCCAAGGGGATCAGACCAACGTGAACTCCGTCGCTTCCAAGTACGCTGCGGGCGATTATGATTTGGTGTTTGCTATCGCCACCCCCATGGCTCAGTCCATTGCCCAAAACGTGGTAGATACCCCGGTACTGTTCACCGCGGTGACAGACCCGGTGGCCGCGGAGCTGGTGAAGTCTAACGAAGAGCCTGGTTCCAATGTGACCGGCACCACGGATATGAATCCGGTGTCTAAACAGATTGACCTGGTCAAGCAAGCGATTCCCGATGCTCACAAGGTGGGCATTATCTATTCCTCCGGGGAGGTAAACTCGCAGGTACAAGTCAAATTGGCGAAAGCGGAAGCTAAGAAACAAGGTCTGGAAGTGGTGGAAAAAACCATCACCAATACCGCTGAAGTTCAGCAGGCTGCTCAGACCCTGACCGGAGTCGATGCCATTTTCATTCCTACCGATAACACCGTGGTAGCCGCGTTGGATTCCGTGCTGCAGGTGGCAGAGGAAAAGGGCATCCTTACGGTGGCTGGTGAGTCCAGTTCGGTCAGTAACGGTGCGGCTTTGACGCTGGGTCTCGATTACAAGACCCTAGGCCATCAGACCGGAGAAATGGCGATAAAAATCTTAAAGGGCGAGGCTAAACCCGAGACTATGCCGGTGGAAGCCCAAAAGACGCCGTTGCTGGTGGTGAACCCGGAGGCCGCTCAGAAACAGGGACACCCACTCCCGGCCAACTTGCTGGATAAGGCCGACAAGGTTGTCAAGTAACCATAGTGTCTAGACAAAAGCCCATCCTGCCTAAAGCGGGGTGGGCTTTTGCGATGTTGGAAAGGCGCAGGTTTCCGCGGCCCTATTTTGGCTGGGGTGTCAGGCTCGTGTTTTAATTAGTGGGTGAGCGACCCCGAGAACGTAACCGGGGAACCTTGGGAATACACGTAAGGATTTGAAAAAATATGATTGGTGCGGTGGAGCTGGGCCTGATTTATGGGCTGATGGCCTTGGGGGTGTACCTCACATTTAGAATCCTCGATTTCGCCGATTTGACGATTGATTCGAGTTTTACCACCGGAGCGGCAGCTTGCGCGGTAGTCATTCTGGGTGGAGGCAGCCCGTGGTTGGGGACCTTGGCGGGATTCGCGGTGGGACTGATTGCCGGGTTTATTACCGGCTTACTGAACACGGCGGGGAAAATTCACCCCTTGCTGGCGGGGATTTTGACCCAGATTGGTTTGTATTCGGTGAACCTGCGCATCATGGGCAAATCCAACCTGCCGTTTCGGCGTGAAGAATCGCTGTTTACGCCACTGCGGGAGGCAAATCTGGTGGGGACGTGGGTCAGCGTAGCGATTCTGCTGGTGGTACTGCTGGTAGCCTGCGGGGTAGTCGTGTGGTTCCTGTCCACCAATCTGGGGTTGGCTTTACGCGCCACCGGCGACAACGAAGAAATGGCGCGTGCCCAAGGGGTGAACACCGACTTGGCCAAACTGGTCGGCTTGGCGCTGTCCAACGGCTTGGTGGCGCTGTCCGGTTCCCTCATCGCCCAATATCAAGGTTTTGCGGATATTTCTATGGGTATCGGGCTGATTATTGCCGGTCTAGCTTCGGTCATCATCGGCACGGCGGTCATTCCCACCGGACGCATCTGGATGGCTGTGTTGGCAGTGGTGGGCGGCTCCGTCGTGTATCGCGTCATTATTCAAGCCGCCTTGATGATTCCGGGATTCAACCCCAACGACATGAAACTGTTGAGCGCCATCATTGTGGTGGTGTTCCTCATCGCCCCACGGTGGAAAGGCTTTCTCTCGTGGCAAAAGAACCATCCCATTGCGGAGTTTTCCGGGGTGCAGCCCTGGGACACGGCCGACGCTGAAGAGCTTGATTCCGGCGATACCCGCCCGGCGGATAAACATATCACCAAACGGACCCGACGGAAGGGGCTGTGAACCATGCTAGAACTTTCGCATATTTCCAAGGCGTTTTTCCGTCACACCGTTAACGAAAAAATTGCTCTGCGTGACATTTCCCTGCAGTTGGACGAGGGCGACTTTGTGACCGTCATCGGCTCCAACGGAGCGGGCAAATCGACCTTGCTGAACATCGTCTCGGGACGCTACCGCCCCGACTTGGGACAAATACATATTGACGGCCACGATGTGACGCGCAAACCTGACTACAAAGTCGCGCGTTACGTGGGACGCGTGTTCCAAGACCCGATGGCGGGAACCTGCCCACACATGACTATTGAAGAGAACTTGGCGATTGCCTGGGCGCGCACGCATGGGCACGGGCTGGGACTCGGGGTGACCCGAGCCCGCAAAGCGCAGTTCCGCGAAGAACTCAAGGTTTTAGAGCAGGGCTTGGAAAATCGCCTGACGGCTCGTGTGGGTTTGCTCTCCGGCGGGCAACGTCAGGCGCTGTCCCTGGTGATGGCCGTGTTCACTCAGCCGAAGATTTTGCTGTTGGACGAACACACGGCGGCTTTGGATCCGGCGCGTGCCGAGTTGATTACCCGCTTGACCCAAGAGCTGGTGGCGCGCCACGGACTGACCACCCTGATGGTGACCCACAATATGGAACAAGCGCTGCACCTGGGCAACCGCCTCATCATGATGCATGAGGGCGAGGTCATTATGGAACTGAGTGGGAAAGACAAGGAAAACGCGACTGTGGACGACCTGCTGGCCAAGTTCGCCAAGTTCAAAGGCGCGGCGTTGTCCGACCGGACCATGCTGTCCTAATTTTTGCCCCGAGCCTGCCGCTTAGTTCAGCTGTTTTGGGTATTTCCCGGCGTAGTGGCGTCTCGGCTTGGGTTTGTAACAGCATTTAAAGTTAGAAATAGCCGAAAGCGTGCAATATTGTTCGTGAACAGTTTTTTGCTGTGGGCTTGAACCAACCGCAGAATTTGCTACGGGAGAGCCAATAAGTGTAAGCTAGTTCCTCGGCGCATCTTGAGGCGGGTTCACGCCTCCCAGTGCGCACTTGCCTGGCAAAAGTCAGGTGGAATGGAAATCCAACGGTGCGAGATTTCGCTTGTGTTGCGTTTACAAATGCGACACACCCGAAAGCGTGTACCGGTGAAGAACCAGTTAGAGAGAGGTTAGCCCATGGCGGGACAAAAAATCCGCATTCGGCTGAAGTCTTATGACCATGAGGTCATTGACTCCTCGGCAAAGAAAATTGTCGAGACGGTAACCAGTGCTGGCGCTACCGTAGTCGGACCTGTGCCCCTGCCGACCGAAAAGAACGTTTACGTTGTGATTCGGTCGCCGCACAAATATAAGGACAGCCGGGAGCAATTCGAAGTTCGCACCCACAAGCGTCTGATTGACATTATTGACCCCACGCCTTCCGCAGTTGATTCGCTGATGCGTCTCGAACTGCCGGCAGACGTGAATATTGAGATTAAGCTGTAAGGAGGACCACGATGACTAACGACACCATGGCCTCTGTAAAGGCATTACTGGGGCGCAAGCTCGGCATGACCCAGGTCTGGGATGAAGACGGCAAGTTGATTCCCGTGACGGTGGTCCAGGTCGAAAAGAACGTCGTCACCCAGATTCGTACTAATGAAACTGACGGTTATGACGCTGTCCAGCTGGGCTTCGGCAAGATGGACGAGCGCAAGGTCACCAAGCCGATGGCGGGTCACTTCGCCAAGGCCGGGGTTGAGCCGCGCCGTCACCTCGCGGAAATTCGCACCAACGACGCCAGCTCCTACGAGCTCGGTCAGGAACTGGGCGCGGATGTTTTTGACGCGGGAGTCCTGGTTGACGTTTCCGGAAACACCAAAGGCAAAGGCTTTGCCGGGGTGATGAAGCGTCACGGTTTCCAGGGTGTGTCCTCTTCTCACGGTGCACACCGCAACCACCGCAAGCCCGGCTCTATCGGCGCTTGCGCCACCCCGGGCCGCGTGTTCAAAGGCTTGAACATGGCTGGCCGCATGGGCGGTAACCGTCGCACCATCATGAACTTGAAGGTTCAGGCTGTGGACGCGGAAAAGGGTCTGGTCGTTTTGACCGGCGCGATTCCCGGCCCCAAAGGCGGCATCGTCATGATCCGCTCTGCTGTGAAGGGAGCCTAACAATGACTGAAAACCGCAGCGTAGACATTTTTGATGGCGTCGGCAAGAAAACCGGCACCGTAGAGCTGCCCGGAGAGGTTTTCGACCTCGACTTTAACAATCCCTTGGTACACCAGGTCGTAAACGCCCAGTTGGCGGCGGCTCGTCAGGGGACCCACTCCACCAAGACTCGTGGTGAAGTCGCCGGCGGCGGCAAGAAGCCGTGGCGTCAAAAGGGCACTGGCCGGGCTCGTCAGGGTTCGATTCGCGCCCCGCAGTTCGCTGGCGGCGGTACCGTACACGGTCCGCAGCCTCGTGACTACTCCCAGAACACCCCGAAAAAGATGAAGGCTGCCGCTTTGCGCCAGGCCTTGTCTGATCGGGCTCGCGCTGGGCGTATCCACGTGTTGAGCGACTTCGGCGTCAAGGAAGCCCCGTCCACCAAGGCCGCGAAGGCAGCTTTGCAGGGTGTTGTCGATGATCGTCGCGCCCTGATTGTGTTGACCCCGGAAGTTGATGACGTTGTGGCGTTGAGCGTGAACAACCTCAGCGAGCACCACGCTCTGTTTGTCGGCGAGCTGAACACCTATGATGTGTTGGCTAACGACGATGTGGTGTTCTCGGCTACGGCGTTGGACTCCTTCCTTGGGAAAGGAGAAGACAAGTGAGCTTGGAAAAGACTAAGAACCCGCACGACGTGATTATCAAACCCGTCGTCAGCGAAAAAGCCTACAACTTGATTGACCACGGTCAGTACACCTTCGTGGTGGCGCCCGACGCAAACAAGGTCGAAATCAAGTCGGCTATCGAAGAAATCTTTAAGGTAAAGGTTGCTTCCGTCAACACCCAGAACCGTGAGGGCAAGCGCGTGCGCACCCGTACCGGCTGGGGCAAGCGTAACGACACCAAGCGCGCCATCGTCACCCTCAAAGAGGGCTCGATTGACGTCTTTGGGATGCAGGCCTAAGGGGGATAACTCATGGGAATTCGTAAGTACAAGCCAACAACTCCGGGCCGTCGTGGTTCTTCCGTGGCGGATTTCGCGGAAATCACGCGTGACCACCCGGAAAAGTCCCTGGTTCGTCCGCTGCACAAGACCGGTGGGCGCAACAACAAAGGTCGGATTACCTCTCGTCGTCGCGGTGGCGGTCACAAGCGCCAGTACCGCTTGATTGACTTCCGTCGTCACGACAAGGATGGTATTCCCGCCAAGGTGGCTCACATCGAATACGATCCGAACCGTTCGGCGCGCATCGCTTTGCTGCACTACGCCGATGGCGAGAAGCGCTACATCTTGGCTCCGTCCAAGCTGAAGCAGGGCGATTCCATCGAACAGGGCCCCACCGCGGACATCAAGCCCGGCAACAACTTGCCGCTGAAGAACATTCCGTTGGGTACCACGATTCACGCTGTAGAGATGCGTCCGGGCGGCGGGGCCAAGATTGCCCGCTCCGCTGGCGTTTCTGTCCAGTTGGTCGCCAAAGAGGGTCGTTTTGCCCAGCTGCGGATGCCGTCTGGCGAAATCCGCAACGTGGATGCTCGTTGCCGCGCCACCATCGGTGAAGTCGGCAACTCCGATCATTCCAACATCGACTTGGGCAAGGCCGGTCGCTCCCGTTGGTTGGGACGCCGTCCGAAGGTCCGTGGTGTGGTTATGAACCCGGTTGACCACCCGCACGGTGGTGGCGAAGGCCGTACTTCCGGTGGCCGTCACCCGGTGAGCCCCTGGGGCAAGCCCGAGGGTCGTACTCGTAGCAAGAAGAAGGCGTCGAATCAGTACATTGTCCGTCGCCGTAAGACTGGCAAGAATCGCTGATAGGGGAGTTTGTTTATGCCACGCAGTTTGAAGAAAGGCCCCTTTGTGGATGCTCACCTGCAAAAGAAGGTGGACGCACAAAACGAGGCCAACACAAAGAACGTCATTAAGACCTGGTCGCGCCGTTCGATGATTACCCCGGATTTCCTGGGTCACACCATCGCGGTGCACGACGGTCGCAAGCACGTGCCGGTGTTTATCACCGAATCCATGGTCGGTCACAAGTTGGGCGAATTTGCCCCGACTCGTACCTTCCGTGGTCACGACAAAGAAGACAAGAAAGGTCGCCGCTAAAGCGGGGGAGGGATAGAACATGAAAGCTACTGCTCATACCCGCTATGTGCGCGTGACGCCGCAAAAGGCTCGCCGCATCATGAATGAGGTGCGCGGAATGGAAGCGAACAAGGCGCTTGACGTGCTGAAGTTTGCTCCGCAAAAGCCGGCCTTGCCGATTCGCAAGACTTTGGTTTCCGCCCTGGCTAACGCCGAACAGGCGGCTCGCAACGCCGGTACGTCTTTTGATTCTGATCAGATGTACATCGTTGAGGCTTACGTCAACGACGGCCCTACGATGAAGCGTTTCCGGGCTCGGGCACAAGGGCGTGGGGCGCGTATCTTGAAGCGTACTTCTCACCTGACCATTGTGGTGGGGGACGCAGAAGACAAGAAGGAACTTGCTGCTCCGTACTTGCCGTCTCAGCGCCGTCCGGAAGCTGATCGGATTTCGGCTTCCGCCGCGAAGAAAGTCGCTGCGGCCACTGTCACTAAGAAGGCAGCTAAGCCGGTAGAGGCTCAGGAAGAGTCGGCTCCGAAGTCCACGACTGCGGCCAAGAAGGCTCCTGCCAAGAAGCCGGCCGCGACAAAGTCCGCAACGACCAAGGCTGCGGCTACCAAGTCGGCGGCCACCAAGTCGAGCACGGCCAAGTCCACGGCTGCGAAGTCCTCGACCACTAAGTCGACCACGACCAAGTCCGCAGGGACCAAGGCTACGACCGCGAAGTCCACGACTGCGAAGTCGAGCGCGGCCAAGTCCACGGCTACCAAGAGCACGGGGGCAAAAAAGCCCGCCGCGAAAAGCACTGAGAAGGGAGCGGAGTAAATAATGGGTCAGAAAGTACATCCCACTGGTTTCCGTCTGGGCATAACCGCGGAACACCGTTCCCGTTGGTTTGCTGACTCCACGAAGTCCGGTCAGCGTTACCGCGACTTCGTGAAGGAAGACGTCGAGATTCGTCGTCTCATGCAGGACAAGCTGGAACGCGCCGGTATTTCCAAGGTTGAAATCGAACGGACCCGCGATCGTGTGTCTGTTGACCTGTACACGGCTCGTCCCGGTATCGTCATCGGACGCCGCGGTGCGGAAGCGGATCGTTTGCGCGCCCAGCTGGAGAAGCTGACGGGCAAGCAGGTGCAGTTGAACATCCGCGAGGTTAAGAACCCCGATTTGGATGCGCAGCTGGTCGCTCAGTCCATCGCTGAACAGCTCAGTGCCCGTGTGTCTTTCCGTCGCGCCATGCGTAAAGGAATGCAGTCCGCACAGCGTGCCGGTGCCAAAGGTATCCGCGTGCAGTGCTCCGGTCGTTTGGGCGGTGCTGAAATGTCCCGCTCTGAGTTCTACCGGGAAGGCCGCGTGCCGTTGCACACCTTGCGTGCCAACATCGACTACGGCTTTTACGAAGCGCGAACCACTTTTGGTCGCATCGGCGTGAAGGTCTGGATTTACAAGGGCGACATGACCGAACGGGATTGGAACCGGATGCAGGCTGAACAGGCCGGCCGCACGGGTCGCCGCAACGACCGTCACGCGGGGACCCGCCGTCCTCGTGCCGACCGTCCTGCTGACAACACGGCCAACGAAAACGTAAACGAAACCCCCGAAGCCGCGACCGTCGCCGCCGGGGCAACCACAGAAACGGAGGCATAAGCAATGCTGATTCCTCGTCGTACTAAGTGGCGTCGCCAGCACCGTCCGGGCCGGCGTGGCTACGCTAAGGGCGGCACCGAAATCGCTTTCGGCGATTACGGTATCCAAGCCCTGGAGGGCGCTTACCTGACTAACCGTCAGATTGAAGCGGCCCGTATTGCCGTGACTCGTCACGTCAAGCGTGGCGGCAAGATCTGGATTAACATCTTCCCGGATCGTCCGCTGACCAAGAAGCCCGCGGAAACTCGTATGGGTTCTGGTAAAGGTTCCCCCGAATGGTGGGTGGCTCCGGTCAAGCCCGGCCGTGTGCTGTTTGAAATTGCTGGCGTCAGCGAAGAACTGGCCCGCGAAGCTCTGTCTCGCGCCCAGCACAAACTGCCCATCAAGACCCGTTTTATTTCCCGAGAGGGTGGTGAATGAACATGATAGGTTCCAAAGGACTGGCTCCTAACGATTTGGATGCCATGGACAACGAGCAGCTCGCGATGAAGCTGAAGGACGCGAAGCAGGAGCTTTTCAACCTGCGTTTCGCCCAAGCTACCGGTCAGCTCGAAGACCACGGCCGCATCAAGGCGGTTCGCCGCGATGTCGCCCGTATCTACACCATTTACCGTGAGCGGGAACTCGGCATTCGTACCGAGCCCAGCGTTAAGGAGTAATCAATGGCAGACGAAACAATGACTACCGAAACGACCGAACGCAATCACCGTAAGGTGCGCCGCGGCTACGTGGTGTCCGATCGCATGGAAAAAACCATCGTGGTTCAGCTCGAAGACCGCGTGAAGCACCCGCTTTACGGCAAGGTCATGCGCAAAACCAAGAAGGTTACGGTTCATGATGAGCAAAACCTCGCCGGTATCGGCGACTTGGTCGTCATCATGGAAACGCGCCCGCTGTCCAAGACTAAGCACTGGCGCCTGGTGGAGATTGCCGAAAAGGCCAAGTAATTCTCCACAACTGAAACTCGGTTGAGGTCTTTTAGACCTTTCAATCTGGATAAAGGACGCGGCCCGGATACATTATGTGTCTGGGCTGCGTCCTTATTTCAGCACCGCTGGGACCGACTGTTGAAAGCGCGGTGCTTGGCCTCATTTCGGCGCTCATTTCCCCCTAGAATATAGGGGTGATTGCGTTACCGTCTTTGTCTGACTTGAAAAAATCTCGCTCCCTGAAGTGGAGCATCCACCCCGGAGCCCTGGGAATGTGGGTCGCGGAAATGGACTTTGGGATTGCTCCAGCCGTGAGGGATACCCTGCAGTCCGCCCTCGATGACACCATCACCGGCTACCCTCCCGTAGGTCTATCCCAGCAGGTTGGCCAGGCAATGCGAGAATTTTATGCGGCTGAATTCGGCTGGCAAATCGAGCCTGATGCGGTTGGCGTGGCCTCCGATGTACTGTCGGTGCTGCAGTCTGTGATGAGTATTCTTCCTCCGCAGGCTCCGGTGGTGGTGCCGACACCTGCATATATGCCATTTTTGACGATGCCCCAGGACCAGGGTCACGAAGTCGTCCAGGTCGTGTCCAATTATGATGCGCAAACTGGCCAGTATCAGCTGAACTTGGAGGGGATCTCGCAGGTTTTCCGCTCGGCGCAGGCTGGGGGACTGCTGGTGCTGTGCAATCCTTGGAACCCCGTGGGCAAGTGTGTGAGCCCCGCTGAGATGTCTGGATTGTGCGCTATTTTGGCTGATTACCCAGACGTCTTAGTGTTCTCGGATGAGATTCACTCCCCGCTGGTCTTAGACGGACAGCTCCACCCCTTCGCTCAATTTTCAGAGCTGGCAGCTTCCCGGACCGTGACTGCGTCAGCTGCCTCAAAAGGGTGGAACATCCCTGGTCTGCACTGTGCACAGTGGATCATTACCGACGAATCGTTGCGGCAACGTTTGCGCACCCCGCTGCAAGTTTTTGCCTCCGGGGCGACCCCGTGGGGGATGCTGGCTACCATCAGTGCTTTTCGCGATAGCCGCGAATGGTTGGGGGAAGTCAAAGCGCAGATTGTCGAGAATCGGGAAACCGTCCGTGGCTGGTTGGCCCATCACGGTGAGCACTTCCGGGTGTTCCTGCCCGAGGCGACCTATTTGTCATGGTGGGAAACTGATGGAATCCTCGGAGATTGCCCCGCCCAGACCCTGCGGGATCGCGGCCTAATCGTCAACGATGGCGCGGACTTGGGCAAGGGCTTTGAAAACTCTTTCCGTTTGAACCTGGCGACCACCCCCGAAGTGCTGCACGCGGCTTTAGGGGTTATAGAAGCCGGGATTTAAGTTTTCCAAAACATCATTGTTACCTCTTCCCGGTAGGAGGTTTAGAGGAGTATACGGATACAGACCTCACGTTCCAGCGCGAGTAATTTCCCTGTTAAATGTAGTTGAATAGGGGTTCTGACCGGGAGGCAATTTTCTTTTCTGTTTTGCTTGACAGGGCACTCCTTTGTATGGCAGGATTTGTGTAAACGTTTACATGTAATCGTTTACACAATGAAGTGGAGAGTCAATGCGTGCTAACGTGACTATCAAAGATGTAGCCGAGGAATCTGGAGTTTCGGTCGCTACCGTGTCGCGCGTTCTCTCGGGAAAATCGGCTTCTGAAAAGGCAAAACTGCAGGTGTATACGGCGATTAAAAAGCTGCACTACACCCCTAATGGCCTAGCCCGTTCTTTGCGTTCAAAACAGAATCGGGTTGTGGCAGTACTTGTTTCAGACGTGCGCAACCCCTATTTCGGTCTCCTTGCCCACGGACTGCAAACTAGCCTGGCAGAATCCGGGTATGCCATGATTATCGGCAACGCCTCAGAGAACTTTGAGCAACAGGAGCAATTTCTTCATCAAGCTTTGGAACATCGAGTGGATGGGATGATTCTGGTTATTCAGAGCCGACATTCCTCAGCTCTGAAACAGGTGCAACGAGCGGGAGTTCCTGTAGTGTTCGTTGACCGCACGATGGATGGTTACGAGGTACCTACAGTAGATTCAGATGCCTACCCGGGAATTCGGGAGGCGCTGATTCACCTGCAGGGGCTGGGACACAAACGCATTGGGATGGTGTTGGGTCCAGAACATACTTCAACTACTCAACAGCGTCTTCAAGCCTTTCAAGAGGTTGGTGCTGAACTAGGGCTGGAAACCGTGGTTGATCCGAAGCCAACAGGTGAAGAACACTCAGTTGCGTTGATGCAAGAGCTGCTGGAGGCCAATGTCAGCGCAGCTATCATTGCCTACACTCCGCGCCTGTGGCCGATACTCAGTTACCTCGGGAAACAGGGAATCCATGTACCACAGGATTTATCAATTATCGGTTATGACGACCTGCCAATCATGGAGCATCTCAATCCGCCGTTGACCACGATTAATCAGGACATTGAGCAAATGAGTTCTCTGGCCGTTGAGGAGTTGCAAAAACTAATTTCGGGGGAAGAAGCGCAAAGCCTTCACTTGCCAACCTCTCTCATACTTCGCAAATCCACGGCGCGGGCAAAGTAAGGAGCAGCGCAGATGACAACGTTGGAGCTAAAGCATATTTACAAGTCTTTTGGGCCGGTAGAGGTGTTAAAAGACATTTCTCTGCGTGTAGAACCAGGGAAAGTACATGTGTTGTTGGGCGAGAACGGCGCCGGGAAATCCACCCTCATAAAAATCATTGCCGGAATATATGGTGCAGACAAGGGCGAGCTGTCCCTGGATGGCAAACCTGTGACAATAGCGAATGTTAAGGATGCGGAGGCACATGGAATCTCGGTAATTCACCAGGAACTCAATCTCGTCCCCAAGATGAGTGTGGCAGAGAACCTTCTGCTGGGCAGACTCCCAACTAAGGCCGGAGTGCTAGATAAACGAGAACTTTATCGCCAAGCGCAAGAAGCTTTGGATTTGGTAGGCATGAAGCTCAACCTCAAACAGCCCGTGGGTGAATTGGGAATAGCAGGTCAGCAGCTGGTGGAAATCGCCAAGGCTCTCTCAGTAAAGTCCAAAATACTGATTCTTGATGAGCCTACAGCTGCCTTGACGACAAAAGAGATAAAGGTCTTGTTCGAACTGATGCGCTCGCTTAAGTCACAAGGTGTGGGGATGATTTTTATCTCTCATCACCTTAACGAACTGGCTGAAATCGGAGACACGGTATCGGTGCTGCGGGATGGAACCCTAGTGGCGCAAGTGGATGCGCAAACTCCAGAGCCCGAGCTAGTGCGTCTCATGGTGGGACGTTCTATAGACGAGCAGTTTCCCGCCCGCAAGGTTAAAACCGGAGAGATAATGCTAGAGGTTAAAAATCTCAGTTCAGCAGGGAAATTCTCCGATGTCAGTTTCAATGTTCGCGCTGGAGAGGTACTGGGCATCGCCGGGCTGGTTGGTGCAGGAAGAACCGAGGTTTTAAGAGCCATCGCCGGAGCCGACACATTTGACTCAGGAATAATCCGAATTCAGGGAAAAGAAGTGCCGAATTCCCAGATTGCTAAGAAGATTTCTCTAGGTCTGGGCATGGTTCCTGAAGACCGAAAGTCTCAGGGCCTAGTTTTGGGTGCTACGGCTTGCGAAAACCTCGGCTATGCAAAACTCATGCCCAGTGCTCGTTTGGGGATAGCGCAACGAGGAATGTTGCGTAAACAAGCTGAGGGAGTGTCCCAGCGGATGCGAGTTCGTATGGAGAGCATTGATCAGAAAGTCAAAGAGCTTTCGGGTGGAAACCAACAAAAATTAGTCTTTGGACGGTGGGTGTTGGCCGAATCGAAGGTGCTACTTCTCGATGAGCCGACTCGCGGGGTCGATGTGGGCGCAAAAGTCGAGATTTATGAACTTATTAATCAAATCGTGTCCGATGGTGGCGCGGTGGTGATGGTTTCAAGCGAATTGCCTGAGGTACTCGGTATGTCAGATCGGATTCTGGTGATGTCGGAAGGCCGTGTTGCAGGGGAACTCCCAGGTAAAGGAACCACTCAAGATGAAATCATGACACTGGCGGTTTCCAATGTCGCAGAGTTGTCACAGATCTAAAAAAGAAGGTCAATATGCAAACAGTAACGAAACCGAGTACTAAACGTGAAGTGAAACCGTCTAGCGGACTGGTTAAGGTCAAAACCTTCCTTGCCAACAATGGAGCCCTAGTCGGTTTGGTAATCCTGGCCATCGTTTTGAGTCTAGCGTCACCGGTGTTCCTCTCGGTCAATAACATTACCCAAATCGGTGTGCAGACAGCGGTCACTGCCATTCTTGCGTTTGGAATGACTTTCGTGATCGTGGCAGCTGGTATCGACTTGTCGGTTGGTTCCATGTTGGCCCTGTCAGCCATGGTGGGTGCTTACGCTTTCACTGTTATGGGCGTCCCCAGCTGGCTGGCTTTGCTAGTCGGATTGTTAGCTGGAATCATGTGCGGGGCAGTAAACGGGATTAGCAATGCATATTTTCGTTTGCCGTCTTTCATTGCTACTCTAGCGATGCTGTCCATAGCGCGTGGACTCACCCTGGTCATTTCCCAAGGTAAACCGATTCCTACCCCACCCGCAGTGAATTTGCTAGGCGGGAGTCTAGGCCCGATTCCCGTCCCGATTATCGTGTTTGCTCTCTCGGGAATCGTGGCGGCTTTAATCCTCAACCGTACCGCTATGGGACGTGCCATGTATGCTGTCGGCGGCAATATCGAGGCCGCTCGGCTTTCGGGCATTCCCGTGAAAAAAGTGCAGGTGACCGTGTTTGCGTTGTGCGGACTCTATGCAGGTGTGGCAGGAATGGTTATGGCTGGTCGGCTTAATTCCGCTGGAGCTCAAGCCGGTGTGGGATACGAGCTCGACGCTATTGCCGCGGTTGTGATTGGAGGCGCATCCCTGGCCGGCGGTTCAGGTAAGGTTTCCGGAACTCTGGTTGGGGCTCTCTTGCTGGCGGTAATTCGTAACGGGCTCAACATTATGAATGTTCCTTCCTTCTGGCAACAGGTGGTTATAGGACTGGTCATCGCCATAGCGGTGGGGATTGATGCTTTGAAGACCAAAGAATCTGCACACTAAACCACAAGAGTAGGGCTTGCCCTAGGAAGAGGAAGCCTACCTTGCGCATTCAGACATTGCAATAAATAAACAACATGTTTCGAGGAAAATCCCGGAACAAAACAACCAGAAAGGTAAACATATTATGAAAAAATTTCACAAGTTATTTGCATCCGGAGCCGTCCTAGCTCTAGGAATCTTAGGCTTGAGTGCTTGCGGCGGCGCCGATGCTGCCAATAACGGAGCCTCCTCAGGGGAGACGGGCAGTGCCTCAGGTGGGAAAAACCTGGTATTGCTAGTTTCTACCCTGAGCAACCCCTTCTTTGTCGACCTGAGCGACGGTGCCAAGGCTGAAGCGGAAGCAAAGGGCTACACGCTGGAGATTTCTGATGCTCAGGATGATTCGGCCACCCAGGCTAACCAGGCTCAAAATGCCATCAGCAAGGGCGTGAGTGCGGTAATTATTAACCCGGTGGACTCCGATGCGGCGGGACCCTCTGTTGAAGCGTTGAATGGTGCGAAAATTCCTGTTATTGCGGTTGATCGCGGTGTCACTACCGGCAAACTGGATTCTTTTGTGTCTTCGGATAACGTACTCGGCGGCAAACTTGCGGCGGAGCAGATTGCCAAGGCCATCGGCGAGAAAGGAGACGTCATTGTGCTTCAAGGGGTGCCGGGTGCCTCCGCAACTCGTGACCGTGGTCAGGGCTTCGAGGAAGGCATCAAGGCCTTCCCGAATATCAAGGTAGTTGCTTCCCAGACTGCTAACTTTGACCGCGCCGAGGGGTTGGACGTGGCATCAAACCTGCTGCAGGCTAATCCAAATGTGAAGGCTATCTTTGCGCACAACGATGAGATGGCATTGGGAGCTTTGAAAGCCTTAGCGGAAAAGGCTGGTAAAGATGTATTCGTCTTTGGCTTCGATGGCACGAATGATGGCTTGCAGGCTGTGCAGGATGGAACCATGCTTGGAACGATTGCTCAGCAACCTAAAGAACTGGGTAAAATCGCCGTGGATCAAGCAATTAAGTTCTTGGAAAGCGGGAAGGCCGATGCCAATGTTCCGGTGGAGGTCAAGACTGTCACCAAAGAAAATGTTGCGGAGTATGCCAAGTGACAATAGCTGTTTTCGGATCTCTGAACGCTGACCTGAATCTGACAGTGGCTCGCCACCCCCAGCCGGGAGAAACCCTTTTAGGTGGGGGTGGCGGAGTTAGTGCCGGAGGTAAGGGAGCGAACCAAGCTCTTGCTGCCGCTCTGACTGGACACCAAGTGATGATGATTGGACAGGTTGGAAAGGATGCCAATGCGCAGGTGGTGGTGGAGTTTCTGCAAAAAGCTGGTGTGGACTTGAGCTTTGTGCGTCAAGTAGACACTCCCACCGGTCTGGCGGTTGTAACCGTTGAACAGGAAGGCGAAAACTTCATTATCGTAGTCCCCGGAGCAAACGGAGCTATGAATAGTGGTGAAATCGAGTGGATTAACCCGGCATTGCACCAAGCCGATATCCTGGTGATGCAGGCAGAAATTTCGCAAGACTGCATTCTGGAGGCCGCAAAACGATTTGTGGAATCCGGAAAGCGGGTGGTTTTGAATCTCGCCCCAGCAATAGCTGTGAATCCATGGCTACTTTTGCATAGTAATCCGCTGGTAGTAAATGAGTCCGAGTCACGTCTAGCGGCAAGCTGCTTAGGATTGAATCTCAACAATGCTGAGGACATTGATGTCGCGAAAGCATTGCTGGAAGCAGGAGTTCCCTCGGTGGTTCTGACTCTTGGTTCGCAAGGATCACTGTTGGGGGAACATACTTCGGAAGGTAGTATTAGCGTTTCTCATCTAGATGCCATCCCTGTTCAAGCTGTGGACGCAGTAGGGGCGGGTGACGCGTTCACCGGAGTGCTCGCGGCAAAATTAGCTGAGGGCCAATCCCTCCAAGACAGCGCATTGGCTGCGACGCGATTTGCTTCCGAAACGGTGAAATATCCTGGTGCGCAATCCTCTTATTGGCAGACAGCCAAAACCTTGAAAGGAATCTGATGAAGAAACAAGGCATTTTGAATCGCGCTCTTCTCGCTCAAATCGCATGTTTGGGGCACACAGACACTTTCGTGTTGGCGGACTGTGGCCTACCGATTCCTCGGGATATTCCTGTAGTGGATTTGAGCGTGGTGTTCGGTTTGCCTCGTTTTCAACCGGTACTCCAGGCTCTGTTGTCAGAACTTGAAATAGAAGCGTGCTGCTATGCCTCCGAGGCTATCGGCACTGAGGTGGAATCTTGGTTTGCCGAGATTCCTGGGACTCATGACACGATTCCACATGAGGAACTCAAGCGCCGGGTATCGCAAGCAGCTTTTGTAGTCCGAACTGGGGAAGATACTCCGTGGGCGAATGTGATTTTGCGTTGTGGTGTGCCTTTCGGAAAATGAGCACTAAATAGCTGTTTGCCCGGGCATACTGCCTGGGCAAACAGTTATTTTACGGTTCTGTCTCCCAGTGAAGACACTGGTGTCTTCTCAACGTAGATGAGACTTCACCGGGGAGTCCGACAGATGGCGCCTTCTGAGCGCTAAAAACCTTGATGGGCCTCACCCGCAGGTAAGGCCCATCAAGAGACTTGTGATGGAATCGAGACGGATTTAGATGGCGCTCAGTGCCGGCAACAGTCCCGCGCTCGATTCGCTAGCCACTGCTCCCATGAACGCAAGTCCTCCCACAACCGTCATGATGATACTGATACCGATAGCAACTAGATAAATAATCGTAAATACCATAGCGACTGTGGTCCAAGTCTTTAGTTTAGATGTGGGTTCCATGTTCTGAGCTACCATCTCATTTTTCGCCTTGCTACCCAGATACCAGGCGATTGGTGAGCAAATCGAAAAGAATATGCCGACAATAGCCAGTACCATTACGGTCTGTTCCTGGGGATGCTCATAGGGGCGGGCGAACTGTCCGGGCATGGGCTGTCCGGGCATGGGCTGGCCCGGCATCGGCTGCCCCATCGGCTGGCTGGGCTGCGGCCCGGGAAACTGACCAGGATTGCTCTGCTGAGGCTGATAAGGGTTGGACATAATTCCTCCTAAAGAATAAACAGCAACACCTGGGTCAAATTTATCAGGAAAATTCCTTGGTTCGCTACCGTTTGGGGGATGGCTCTTAGGCTTTTTGGTTTGACTGCAGTGGGGATACTGAACGGGAGGATTTATTCTGTGGGCGTGTTCGTATGAACCAGCTGCAAAAAGCAAACGGGGGCGTTCAATTTGATAATATGAACTTGTCTTGTTAATCATCACGTAGTACCCCCCACTTGCACCAAATCAGAGTAATCTGTACTTGGGATTTCAAAGGCATATATTCCATTCGGAGGAAATAGATGGATACCGGCTCTGAAAAAGTAGAAATAGATATAGACGATGGAGGAGTAGTAGCGACTTTTGGCGACAAAACTGTATTTTTGTTACCCCCGACAGATACTGCTGTTGTTCGTAATATCCAGCTTGTAAAAGATTATTTAGTCGTGGTTCGTTGGGAGAGACTTGCAACCGTTTTATACACCTTCTCTACGGCAGATTGGTCTAAGGTTCCAAGCATCACTCGCCTCATGCCAGCTCGTCCACTGGTAGTGGTGATAGCTACCGACGGACGCAGCATGACTATTGAAGATCCCGTAACAGAACCTGAAAACTTTGATATCGACTTTGAGGATATGCCCGATGAGATAACCATACCCAGCCCTTTGCATATTGTCGAAATCCCCACCCCATCTGGCAGCCTTCATATCCAGATTGCCACCCCGAGAGATTTGAACCCCAGCAGTACTGAAAGAATTGGACAAATACTTGTGACAGCGTATGCGGGATTTGGAATTTGTTTACCGATGGGTTTCAATCAGCATGTGCGTTCGTGGCTGGATGCATCCGGTTCATGGGTTCAAGTATTTGCCCGCGGGGGTGGAGAACTCGGGCACAAGTGGCACCTTTCAGGAACTGGACCAGGTTCGCTGGCAGGTGCAGAAGATATCCTCTCCGCAGTTGATTTTTTGCGGTCAAAAGATATTGGGAACAAGGTGCTATGCTACGGTTTCTCACATGGGGGAACTCAGCTTTTGCGTGCTTTCTTACTCCGTCCAGAGTATTTCAATCGTCTTGTCTTTTGGTCTCCTGTCGTCGAGACGTGCGAGTCTCACAATCCATGGCTGGAACAGTGGTATCTGGAGTATGGCAATCCAAATGACCCTGCGCAAAGAGCGGCCATGAAATCAGCATGTCCAACACATATGCTTAGCCATATGCTTGACGAAACTCCAGACTCACTAGCTAAACGTAGTGTTTTGTTTCTCTCGAGCGCTGATGATGACCGGGTATCCCCAAATCAAATTGCTAAGTTTAGTTCAGAGCTTTCACGCGTTGCCGATGTTAAATTTCAGCAGGCTAAATTCGCCGGTCATGCTGGGTTAAATGGTAATGAAGAAGCTGCCGCTCAGCAGTGCCTGCTCTGGAAGTTCCTGTGTGGTTGATTTATAGCCGTAACTATATTTTCTGGAAGATGTGAATGCACATAGGACTGTCTTCTTTAGCTGGAGTCGCATCCCAGTCTTGCCATATCTCTACTAGTTGCAGACCGGAATTTTGCCCGAACTGAATCAGTTGCGAGCGTTCATTCCAGCGCAAGGCTGCAGTATAAATGTCTGGCGCCTGCTGATCTTTCAGAAAAACGAAGGCTTGGGTGAATATCTTTTTATCAGGATAATAAACCTCGCACGACAACGTAACTTCTCCCGGAATTATTCGCATAATGTGTACGCGTTGACCGGATAGGGTGTAGCCTGCTGGGTTCATGCATTCTATGACCAAGAAACCTCCGGGCTTCAAATGTTCTGATGCCCTGTAAAAGAATTCCTGCTGTTTCTCGACTGAGAGCATGGTTTGAATCTCTAAAGCAAGGTTAAAAACCAAATCGAAAGTTTTTCCTAGCCGAACTTCAGCAGGGTCACCCAGATGCGTGACAACGTCACTGCCAGTGGCTTGTTCCTCAAGTTTGGCGAGCATTGCTTCGTGTTGCTCTATGACCTCCACGCTCGAACATTTTCCTACTAGCGGCAAGACGTGGCGTCCGGTGCCGACTGCTGTTCCTAGAATGTCTCCTCCGCCGGACAACCTCAACAATTGCGCGATCGCAGAATTTGTTTCAGGTCGATACCCAAACTTTTCATGCCATCTATCAGCCCAATGTTGACTGTTGGCGTACTCATTCAGCTCATTGAAATCGACTCGGTAATCTAGCATTTTCATCTCTCCCAAGGTTCGTCCCGGAACACTTTCTAGTTATGTTAGGCTAACCTAAGTAATGTCGTTAAGCCAAGTGCGTGCGACAACAGAGATGAGGAAGATGTATGCCTAACTGTGAGATTCTCAAATTGGGACGTGCGGGATGGATTCCTATGTGTGCCACGTCTCTCTTCGGGTTACTACACTCAGCAGTAACTCTCTGCCTTGCCTGGATTATGTCAAGAATTTTTGCGACCCTTTATTCTGGCGACTATTCGCATCTGTTCGCGTTGCTGGAAATTCTTGCAGTGCTGTTACTGGTGCGCCCTGTGATTGCGCTCGGTAAGGAACTTCTCGTCAGCTTGATTGGCATGACTGTCAAAATCGATGTCAGGCTCAAGCTGCTCCAGCACCTTAATGGCATTGGACCTTTTGGCTTATCATCCAAACGCACTGGGGAAGCTGAAGCATTGGTCACGGACGGTGTTGAACTTCTAGAAGATTACTATGGCAGGTATGTTCCCCAAATCGTTGTCACTGTAGTAACAGCAATTACAGTGCTAATTCTGCTCTTTCAGCTAGATTCACTTGTGGCACTCATTGGTGTAATTGTGGTAGTCCTGACGCCGACGCTTCCAAAGGCATGGAACAAGGTGCTTACCCGCCGGGGATACCGACATTGGGAACAATATTCCCAGATGAACGCCGAAGTAGTTGATGCCATGCAGGGCATGACGACGCTGCAACTTTTTAACGGGGTCGAAGAACGGCGTAAAAAAATCGTTTCTACCAGTCAGCAGCTTCTGTCCGCAACCCTTTCGCAGATGCGTATCTCGCTACTTGAGTCAGCTATTTCATCTTGGGTGGTATATGGAGGTCCGGTGATGGTTCTCACACTCGGTGTCCGTCAAGCATCACAAGGAAACATAGCTGTAGACTCTCTGTTCTGGTGCATGTTCTTAGGCGTAGAACTGTTTCGTCCATTCCAAGATCTCAGCGTCAACTGGCATGCCGGCTACCATGGCTATTCGACGGCTCAGAAAGCACTTAAATTACTAAAGACTCCGACTCCTGATGACTCTAATCTGCCCCAAGAGCACCGACCACGCACTACAGAAATTCAATTTAATGAGGTTTCCTATCGGTACTCTTCAGCGCAACGAGACGCAGTCAGCGACATTAGTTTGGAAATACCGGAAGGGGAAGCCCTTGGACTGGTAGGGCAATCTGGCTGTGGAAAATCCACGATGCTTGGTCTGTTGCTGCGGTTTGGTAATCCCAGCAGTGGGAACATTCAGATAGGAGGAGTCGATTTACGTGCGCTATCACGTGACGATAGGTGCTCTTTGATTACACTCGTGCCACAAGAGCCGGTAATTTTTGATGGCACCATCGCAGACAATTTACGTGCCTGCGCTCCGAAGGCCTCGGATGAGCGTCTTCATTCCTTGTGTCTGTCGTTGGGTTTGGAAGATATTGCCCCAATAGACAATTTGCTGGACTTCAGGGTGGACGAGCGAGGTAGTGGTGTTTCAGGTGGTCAGCGCCAAAGGCTGGCAATTGCTCGTGCTTTGCTTAGAGAAACGCCTATTTTGTTGCTGGACGAAGCAACCTCAGCTCTCGATGCTGAGACAGAACGATTGACTTGGCGAGCTATTGATAATCATCGCAAGATATTAGCCTCTAAAGGGCGCTCATTGACAGTCATCTCATCTGCTCATCGTCTAGAATCAGTCCGCGCTGCAGACAGAATCGTAGTTCTCTCTGCGGGCAAAATTGTGGAAATTGGTAATCATGACAGTCTCATGCAGCAAGGAGGCACCTACGCAATGCTGGTTGCTACGTCCGAAGAGTTGGTGCAATCTTGAAACAAATCTTGTATAGAGACGCATTCAGGCCAATTCTTCGACTGCTGCCAGGGCTATCGCGTTACAAAAAACATGAAGCGCTTATTTTTGTTATGTTATTGATTCATCGCATTTGCGTTACAGCAATCAACGTGATGAGTGCCGCATTAGTGTCGCGTATTTTAATAATTGGAGAAGTCGATCAGCTAGCTTGGTGGATGGTGGCTTCATTGGGTTTGCTGGTTCTCTCCGTGGGACTGAGTTGGTGGCTCGATATGTGGTTTGCTCATGTCTATAGCTACAAGATCATCGCAGATCTTCGTGTTGATTTGTTTGATGCAATCAACCGTATCAGTCCCGCAGGGTTACGTCACAGAAAAACGGGCGATGTCGCGGCCGCGGCTATGTCAGATGTAGAGATTACCGAGTGGTTTTATGCCCACACTGTGATTGATTTTCTGGCTACACTTGTGGCGAATTTAATCTTTACCAGTGTAATGATTATTCTCGTGGGACCGTCAGGTCTTATCTTGCTGGTTGTTACCTCTTTGATTTTGCTAGTACCGATTCTCACTTTAACATTGCAGACCAAGCAAGGAGACAGCATTCGGCGTAGTCTTGCAAATCAAAAAGGGCGCTGCCTGGAGATGATTCAAGGTTCGCGTGAAATCATGAGTCTTGGTCTGGCCAATCTCCAGTTAGATGCTATTCGTGACTCTACCTTGGAAGTTCAACGTCATAAACGCAGTTACCTGATTCGGTCTGGTATAGAAATCGCGGTATCTCAGTTAATGATCTCTGCTGCCACTATAGGTACCTTGGCTTGGCTGCTGGGACTGAGAAAAGTTGGGAGGGTTGACCTTGCCGCTATCCCCCCAGCCATGATGTTGCTGAGTGCGTCCTGTATTGCAGCTCTCAGCATCTCCTCGATGCTCCGCAAACTCGGCGAAGTTTCTGGGGCAACCTGCAGGTATTTTGAGCTCCTTGATAAACCCAGACAGGTGCTTGATGATGGAAATACAGCAGAATTTACTGACGGCTTGCTGAGCTTGGAATTTAGAGATGTATGCTTTCAGTACGATGAAGCTAGGGTATTAAATGATTTCAGCTTGCTCATTCCCGCAGGCTCCTCAGTGGCGCTGGTAGGGCGCACAGGTGCCGGAAAATCTACATTAGCGGCGTTGGCTGTCCGGCTATATGAACCACAATCTGGAGAAATTCGTATTGACGGCAAGAGAATAGATTCAATTCCTTTAAAACAGCTGAGACAGTTAGTGACGCTTGTCCCGCAGCATCCTTACATTTTCAGAGGTACTATTCGTGACAATTTGCTCATGGCTAAACCCAGCGCTTCAGAGGATGAACTATGGCAATCGCTTAAAATTGCCCAAATTATTAACACTATACGGGAGCTACCCAAACAATTAGACACAGTAATTGGAGAACGAGGTGCAACGCTTTCAGGGGGGCAGCGTCAGCGACTCAGCCTAGCTCAAGCGTTTCTGCGTAACTCATCTATTGTGATTTTCGATGAATCGGTATCTAATCTCGATCCTAAACTCGAGCAAGAACTAATTGCGGCAAGCAGGTTTATCTATGACGGTCGTACCACGATAACCATCGCGCATCGTCTTTCTACGATTAAATCGGCCGACTATGTGGCTTTTCTCCATGAAGGCAAACTAGCTGCTTTTGGTCCTCACAGTGAATTAGTTCAGCATTGTGAACCATACCGAGAGTTTGTAGCGCCTGCGTCTGCGCTAACTGATTACTTGGCTTCTAGCCGAGACTCCAACAGGTATAAACGTGAGGAGGTGAAAAATGACGGATGTAGTAATCAAGAAGGTTGAAGAAGATGCATCACAGCGTCTAGTTGCACCGTGCTGCCACTCTACTTCAACGAATCAGGTTAAGTAATCTGCAAAAGTGATTAAGCGGAAGGGCGGGAGAGCTTCTACATACGTGCGTTTTACGTGAAGCTCTCCCGACCTTTCCGTTCAACTAGAACATACGTCGAGGTGCAACTAATGGTACTAAACTTGTTGAACGATTTGGGTCTTTCCAAGGAGAACGCTTTTGAGTTGCGTGAGTTACCGCATAACAATACGTTACTTACTGATGCGGTTTCTGATAACTATGTAATCGAATTGCCGATACTTCAAGTGGTTTCTTTTTACCACAATTGGTCAAGTGGAAACGGGATTGTTCCACCAGCATTATTTGAGCTCTTTGGTACTTCCCAACGGCTTTATCAATCCTTGCGGAGCAGGTATGGATTACTCAACTTGGCTAGCCTAGAGGGCAGTGATGGTGGAGTGCCACACGAATCAAAGTATCTGTTGGCCGGCGATTCGTCACTCGTAAAGATTCTGTTAAACAGCATAGATAGATCCGATGTTGCGGCATACGTTGGATCTGATGAACAAGTAATTAATGCTGCTTTTCACTTTGACGCGGTGCCAATTAGATTTGAGCCCCAGATGGAAAATCTATCTTTCGGACATTTTGAGCAAATTGCTCGCAATTACCGAATTCAATGGTGCCCCATGTTTCTCCGGCAGAATACGCTATGGATTGGACCCGTTTTATCGTCTTCTGTAGGACCTTCGTGGGATGATTTAGTGCGTCGCCGAGTTGCCGCCCATCTTAGCGAACCAATCGCCCGCGCACTAGGGCAACCCTCGCTGAATGGGCCGATTATACTGTTGAGTCCCAATGCTATTACCCGGGCTTTTAATCTTTTGCCACAGTTAAAACCGGGCAAGATGCTGGAAATCGGTTTGGACGCTTCTGTTAAGGAGCACACAGTATTAGCATGGCCCGCAAAATTAGACTCTAAACGCTCCTGCATTACTTCCACGCAGCTCATCTCGAAGGAATGTGGTGTAATTCGCAGAATTCGTAAAATCTCTCATCGCCCGGATTTGCCATCTAAAATGATCACGTACCAAGCCGATATGTCATTTACACAACGAGTTACCGGCTGGAATTGTGCTTACACTTGCGAAGGTTCATCATTTGGAGATGAGAACCAAGCTTACTATGCAGCTATAGGTGAAGCTTGCGAACGATATGCTGGAAATACTTTAGATACTTTGCCCGTAAAACATGGTTCCTACAATGAATTATGCAAGCAGGGATTTAAGGTGCTCGAACCTAATTCTATCGTGCTATTTAGCGAGGAACAATACAGTAGAAGTGATTTTCCCTTCGTTCCCTTTACAAAGGATTTGCATCTAGGCTGGGTGCCAGGAAATTACTTAGACACCAAGGATGAGGTGATGATTCCCGCAGCCCTCACTTACTCAAATTGGTATTCGTATCCCAACGGTGGAGAGGCCCCGTTACTAAAATGCCCGTTTGCGGGCATTGCGGCAGGTGAAAGCTATGAGAGCGCGATTCTCAGTGCTATAGAAGAGGTGATAGAACGGCATGCAACTATGACTTGGTGGCTTACAGGCGTAACCCTGCCACTTCTAGAGATAACACCACAACTGCTTGAACAGATTGGTGAAATTCCAGATTACCAAGAACTGTTCCTCACCCGTCTACAAAATATATTTGATTTTCCAGTTGTATGCGCGACTGTGGTCAATCATAAACAACAAACGATAAATATGGGCTTTGCTGCACGCGTCAACGAGACAGATGCTGCGCTGAAAGCGTTGCTAGAAGCTTTTAGCCTCCAAGAGGGTAGTATAGACCTGCTCAATCCTGAAGGCTCGCATTGGAAAGCCATTAACGAAGGTCTTTTACCAAGAAGCGGACTGAGACACTACCGCCATGATCGGAAGTATTCGATAGAGTATAAAACAGATTTTTCTGACTGCACAGACCTTATGGCGCAGCAACAGTACTATTTAGATCCCAGCGTCCATGATAGTATTTTGCGCCTTATAAAATCCCGTGAATCTGTACGCCTCGATACAGTTCCTCGCCGTACTCGTAGCATTGGAAGTTACATAGAGATTCTCGCAAAGCGAGGTTTTCGTCCGATTGTTGCTGACCTCACCCCGCCCGATATAGCCCAAACCGGAATAAAAGTCGTGCGGGTAATCGTCCCCGGAACAGTGATGAATTCTCCGGCAGCATTTCCACACTTGGGCAACGATGTCGTGCAGCGTAATGCTGTTCAGCTACGATGGCTGGCCACCGGGGAGACAAAGGTTCATTGGAATTTACGCCCACTACCTCATGCCTAAATTTCTCGATTATTCCGCTAAGTGTCATTTTCGCAAGGCGAAACGCACTTGGCGGCTAGTGAGGTCCCGACTCATGCGACCCTTCGGCGCACTAACTATTTACAGCAGAAACCGCTGCAGGCGCAAAAATTTCGTGGAGCTGCGGATAGTCAGTGGGTACGGGCAATTTTTCAAATCGATGTTGACATGGTAGTCTACACACTTAGGGAAGACTAACCTAACAGAAAGTTAAGTGATTGAATAGACGTGCGAGAATTTGGACTGCGACTCTGGGAGCTCTGACTATTGTTTCTGCTCTTCTTGCCATAGGGGTAGGCCCGGCTTCTGTTAGCCCCGCGGCTACTATCGACGTTCTATTGTGTAAGCTGTCTGGAAACTGTGCGGGCGTTCCTCAACGTGACATGGTTATCGTCTGGGATATACGTGCACCACGGGTAGTTCTGGCCGGCTTGGTGGGGATTGGGCTCTCGATTTCTGGAACGGTCATCCAATCTGTAGTGAGAAATATCCTGGCCGATCCTTACTTGCTTGGAATTGCCTCTGGGGCATCCACCGGGGCTGCAACGGTAATGGTGTTTGGGGCAGTTGGGATATTCGGGTTAACTCTAGGGGCCTTTGCAGGCGCGCTAATTTCGATTTGTGCAGTATTTCTGTTAACTACTGTAGGTGGCGTTCTAACCGCAGAGAGAGTTGTGTTCGCGGGTATAGCCGTAGGTCTATTCATGAGTGCGCTAACAAATTTAGTGGTATTTTTCTATGGTTCTCAGGCTTCAGCTCACGCTGTAATGTTCTGGATGTTAGGTTCATTGGCCTTAGCAAGCTGGAATCAGCTACCTATACCTGCTGTCATCACATTATTTACCATTGCAATGTGCGTTTCACAAGGTCCACGTCTCGATGCAATTTCGCTAAGCGATGACACAGCCAGGGCATTAGGATTCAATCCACAAACCTTGCGATATGTAACCATAACGGTGATAGCGGGATGCGTTGCTTCTTTGGTGGCTATCTCTGGCGCTATTGGATTCGTAGGTTTGGTCGTTCCGCATATTGCGCGACATCTTGTCGGAGCTACCAGTCGCAGTGTCGTTCCCACTGCGGGAGCGTTGGGGGCGCTTCTTCTCATATGGGCCGACGCCGTAGGACGGGTTGTATTTGCCCCTCGTGAATTACCAATAGGTGTAATTACAGCACTGGCAGGTACTCCGTTACTCATGCTTTTAATCAGGAAACAGTACAAATTCTCATAGATATATAGAAAGGAAAACCATGAGATATAAAAAACTAGGAGCACTGGTTGGTGCTATTGCGCTGCTCGCTTCGCTTAGTGCCTGTGGAGACGGAGGCAAACCTGAATCTTCAGCGGCGGGAGAAAATAATCAGAGTGCCAGTTCTGTTACTTACCCCTTAGAGGTTCAGTCGTGTGGTAGGAAGGTAACAATCGAAAAAGAGCCTACGAAAGTAATGTCCATCGGGGTAGCTTCTGGAATCTTTGCTGCGAAGGTTGCTAAAAAAGGGCAATTCGTCTTGCGGTCGGGAGAAATGGGCGAAAAAAACCCGTTAGCAGACGAGTATGGTGCAGAACTGTGGGATGAAGCAAGTCCTTCAACAGAGAGTATTATCGAAAAAGGTGTTGATTTAGTTATCGGTGACTTATACGGTAAGGCTGACCCAGATAAGCTCGCAGCGGCGGGAATTCAAATGTATATACCAAGCGTGTTATGTCAGCACGCCAAAGAAGAAAATCCAGATTTGGTTAAAAATGATGTTCCACCAGTAAAGCTAACAGATGTAGAGAATGACATTCAGGAACTTGGTAAAATATTCAATAACCCTGACGGGTCAGAAAAGGCAGTACAGGAATTTGACAGCAAGTATAAGGAAGCTAAGAATATCATTAAGGATGATGCTAAATCAGCCGCATTCTTATTCTATTTTTCCGAGCAGTACCCGGTTATGTCTGTAGGTGAAGGCGGTATTGAAGGTGCGATCATGAGAGAACTAGGTTTAAAGAACATTTTCTCTGGCCATAAAGAAGCCTACCTGGAAGAAGTTAGTTGGGAGGCTGTGCTGCAGGCTAATCCAGATGTCATAATTATAAAATACGGCAGAACCGGCTCAACCTTTGAGGAGGACAAAGCGAGACTTCTTAAGGAGCCGGGAGCTGATACCCTAACTGCAGTAAAGAATGACAATATTATTGGCATTGCGAATCGCGAAACTTGGGCCTCGCCCGAAATCGCCACCGGAATTCTTAAACTAGCCGAGAGTATCAACAAGATCAAGTGAACATCTACGATTGCAGCAATGTAACGTTCTCGTACCCAGGGGCCGTTAGTGGCAGACCGCTGCTTGATGATTTGTCACTAACGGTCCCTGCGGGGATTACGCTTGGAATTATCGGTCCAAACGGTTCGGGTAAATCGACTCTCATAAAGTGCTTGTACAAGTCGCTCATCCCACAGAAAGGTACTATAAATTTTAATGGTACTGATTTAAATCAAATCGGTACCCGACAACTATCGAAGCTTCTTTCAGTGGTGGTACAGTCAGAGTCCGCATCTCTTCCCCTAACCGTTAGGGAATACGTTGAGCTGGGAAGAGCCACGTACCACAATGCGTTTGAAGGGTATTCATCTCAAGATGCTGAAATCGCAGATTCTAGCATCGAAATGCTCGGTCTTCGCGAATTGGCAGACATTCCAATAACTCGTGTTTCTGGAGGAGAACACCAAAGAGCCAAGTTAGCGAGAGCTTTATGCCAATCTACCTCAACTATGTTGCTTGACGAGCCGACCAACCATTTGGATATCTACTTTCAGCATCAAATTTTAAAAATCGTCAAGAAACGTAATCTTTCAGCAATAGTAGTTCTACACGATTTAAACTTAGCCGCGATTTATTGTGAGTTAATTGCTGTATTGGATAAAGGTAAAATAGTTGCCCTGGGTAAGCCGGAGGACGTTCTCATCCCTGAAGTCCTTGAAGATGTGTACCGTGTAACGGTGCAGCGCATAGACACCAAACACGGGGTACAGCTTCTGTTATTACCAAAAGACTAATTCGCGGTAGAAATGTGCGACCCTTGGCGATGAACAAAGAGAACCAGTTAAATTCGGCTTGGCGAGTAAACATGGGTGCAGATTGGATGTTGCACGCGTAGTCTTTTAAATGTCTGTATTGCCTTAAGCGGTATCTGCTAAACCATCATGTATTCAACACACTTGGGTGACTTGTCCGGTCTCTATGTCATACATAAACCCGCCCACTTCGGCAAACCCTTTAATCAGGGCGTGGTTTCGCAGAGTCTCCACGTCATCACGCAAATGTTGGTCTTGGTTCGGATCTGCGCCAAAGACCAAATCTCCAACGGGTTGTCCAGCTTGTTTGGCAATAATGGCCCGAAGTCCCGCTTCGTCAGTGGAAGCCATGGTGCAATTGGTGTGTTCCAGCACCATAATTCGGTCCACGTTGAGTTTATGAACCGCTGCGATGGCGCCAGCCAACGTGCTGGGCTTCAAGAATCCACCGGGAGTGCGCAGAACCTTGGCCTGTCCAACCTTTAGCCCAAAAATCTCGAGAGGATCAAGACGGGAATCCATACAAGTCACAATCAGCAACCCATGCGCGGGAGCGCCAGGCAGGCCACGGTAGGGGAAGTTTTTGGCGTATTGAGCATTAGCTTGTAAGAGATCATCAAACACAATCTCAGCTTAGCGGTTTTCGCTACGGGACGAATGGCGGTTTCGCTGCGGTTTGCCACCCCCGCCAATAAATACTAAACTTGGAGGGTTGCTTTTGGCTGAGACCTCTCACAAATGTGTCTGTGTCAGCCAGGGGTTTCAATTCCGCCCGTTTGAGGTGGGATTTGTGCGCCCTTGCAACGCAAGATAGGTTCGGCAAGGCTCTATTGAGAACCGGCCAGACGAAGGAGAAAAGATGATTCAGCAGGAGTCGCGACTGAAGGTCGCCGACAACACGGGGGCTAAGGAAATCCTTTGCATCCGTGTGATGGGCGGCTCGAAGCGACGCTACGCCGGCATCGGCGACACCATTGTCGCGACCGTCAAGGATGCTATCCCTGGCGGCAACGTGAAAAAGGGTGAGGTCGTTAAGGCCGTCGTAGTCCGCACCAAAAAGGAGACCCGCCGCAAGGACGGTTCCTACATTCGTTTCGACGAGAACGCCGCTGTCATCCTCAAGAACGATGAGGAGCCGCGCGGCACCCGTATTTTCGGGCCCGTCGGGCGTGAACTTCGCGAAAAGAAGTTCATGCGCATTATTTCACTCGCCCCGGAGGTGATCTGATGGCAGCAAAGTTGAAGGTTGGCGACGAAGTCGTGGTGATAACTGGCCGCGACAAAGGCAAGCATGGCCGGATTCTGCAAATCGACCGGAAGCGTGAACGCGTGGTGGTCGAGGGCATCATGATGATGAAGCACCACAACAAGGCGGGGCGGACCCATCAGGGTCCGACTGGCGGCATCGAAACGAAAGAGGCCTCCATTCATATTTCCAACGTGATGTACTACGAGCCCGCGGCCGCCAAGGCCAAGCTCGGCAACACGACCAAGAAGATCGCGGGTACCCGGGTGGGGATGCGTGAAGAGGTCGTGGATCGCGATGGTAAAGAAAAGACCGTCCGGATTCGCGTGTCCAAAGCTACCGGGAAGGATCTGTAATGGCAGAGGAAAAATACACCCCGCGGCTTAAGACCAAGTACCGCGAAGAAATCAAGGGTCAGCTGCTCAAGGAATTCCAGCACCAGAACGTCAATCAGGTTGGCGGTTTGGAAAAGATCGTCGTGAACATGGGTGTGGGTGCCGCTGCGCACGACCACAAGCTCATGGAAGGCGCTATCTCTGACCTGGCGACCATCACCGGTCAAAAGCCGGTGGTTGATAAGGCTCGCAAGTCCATCGCTCAGTTCAAGTTGCGTGAAGGGTCCCCGATTGGGGCTCACGTCACCTTGCGCGGGGATCGGATGTGGGAGTTCCTCGATCGTTTGCTGTCCACGGCTCTGCCGCGTATCCGCGACTTCCGTGGACTGAGCTCCAAGCAGTTTGATGGTCACGGAAACTATACTTTCGGTTTGACCGAGCAGTCCGTGTTCCACGAAATCAACCAAGACGATATTGACCACGTGCGCGGCATGGACATCACGGTCGTAACCACCGCTGCTACTGATGACGAAGGCCGGGCGCTGCTGAAGTACCTCGGTTTCCCGTTCAAGGAGGATTAACAATGGCAAAAACCGCTTTGAAGAACAAGGCTGCCCGTAAACCCAAGTTTGCGGTGCGTGCCTACACTCGGTGCCAGCGCTGTGGTCGCCCTCATTCGGTGTATCGCAAGTTTGGCTTGTGCCGTATCTGCCTGCGTGAGATGGCCCATAATGGCGAGCTCCCCGGCGTTAAGAAGTCTTCCTGGTAAACACATTAGGGGGCAGGTCGATTACGAAACCGCCTCAGAAAGGGCCCAAGCCCAATGACAATGACTGATCCCATAGCAGACATGCTGACACGTCTGCGCAACGCCAGCTCGGCGTACCACGAGTCGGTATCTATGCCGTACTCGAAAATGAAGGCCGCTATCGCGAACATTCTTCAGACTGAGGGTTACATCAAAGACTACGAAGTCGAGGAAGCGCGAGTCGGCAAAACTTTGACGCTTAACTTAAAGTACGGCGCCAAACGTGAACGCGCGATTTCCGGTGTGAAACGCGTCTCCAAGCCCGGTTTGCGGGTGTATGCAAAGTCCACCAAACTGCCGAAGGTCCTGGGCGGCCTGGGCGTGGCGATTATTTCGTCCTCGTCCGGTATGCTCACTGACCGCGAGGCAGCCGACAAGGGTGTAGGCGGAGAAGTTATCGCCTACATCTGGTAAAGGAGGCTGACATGTCGCGTATCGGTAAGATTCCGGTGGAAATTCCCGCCGGTGTGGAAGTAAATATCAATGGACAAGACGTTTCTGTCAAGGGTCCCAAGGGTACCTTGACCATGTCCGTGGCCACCCCAATTACCGCCAAGGTTGACGGGTCGACCGTGGTCGTGAGCCGTCCCGATGATGAACGTGAGTCTCGTTCTTTGCATGGCTTGACTCGCACCCTCATCGCCAACATGGTTGAGGGCGTCACCAACGGATACTCCAAGGTTCTGGAGATTCAGGGCACTGGTTACCGCGTCAACCAAAAGGGCGCTGGCCTGGAGTTCCAGCTCGGTTTTTCGCACCCTGTCAACGTGGAGCCCCCCGAGGGCATCACGTTCAAGGTGGAAGGCAACCGGGTTACCGTCGAGGGTACCTCGAAGGAACTGGTCGGCGAGGTCGCCTCGAATCTGCGCAAGATTCGTCCGCCGGAGCCTTACAAGGGCAAAGGTGTGCGCTATCTGGGTGAGAATGTTCGCCGCAAGGTCGGAAAGGCAGGTAAGTAATCATGGCTTATTCTGTAAAGGGTAAAGGCAAGCGTCTGTCGCGTCTGCGTCGCCACCAGCGGGTTCGTAAGAACATGTTCGGGTCGGCGGAAAAGCCGCGTTTGGTAGTGACCCGTTCTAACCGGCACATGGTCGCCCAGCTCGTCAACGATTACGAGCACAAGACTATTGTGAGCGCTTCCACCATGGAAGACGCTTTGCGCGGTGCTAAGGACAACAAGGTGGCCAAGGCGACTGAAGTTGGCAAACTCATTGCACAGCGTGCCAAAGCCGCTGGAATCACCCAGTGTGTGTTTGATCGCGGTGGAAATATGTATCACGGTCGCGTCGCGGCTGTGGCTGAAGGTGCCCGCGAGGGCGGACTGAGTCTGTAAGGAAAGTTGAGAAAATGGCTGAACAAGAACAGCAGATTACAGGCGAGACCGCAGACTCTGTGGACCAGACCACGGATCTGGGTGCGAATGATGCCCAGGATCGTGGCGGTCGCCGGGAGCGCCGCGGAAATCGCCGTGAACGCGATGACCGCCGTGACAATCGTCGTGGCGGCAGCGCTGATGACAAATACATTGAACGTGTGGTGACCATTAACCGCGTGTCCAAGGTGGTGAAGGGCGGTCGTAACATGTCCTTCTGCGCTCTGGTTGTGGTTGGCGACGGGGAAGGTACCGTCGGTGTTGGTTACGGCAAGGCTAAGGAAGTTCCGGCAGCAATCGCTAAGGGCGTGGAAGAGGCTAAGAAGTCCATGTTCCATGTCCCGATGATTCGCCACACTATCGTCCACGAGGTTCTCGGTGAGGACGCCGCGGGTGTGGTGCTGCTCAAGCCCGCTTCCCCCGGTACCGGTGTAATCGCCGGCGGTCCGGTGCGTGCGGTTATGGAATGCGCCGGAATTCGCGACGTTTTGTCCAAGTCTTTGGGCTCTGACAATGCGCTGAACATCGTGCGCGGTGCCGTGGCTGCTTTGAAGCAACTGGAGCAGCCGGAGGCCGTTGCGGCTCGCCGCGGCCTGCCGCTGGAGCGCGTGGCTCCTGCCGGGATGCTGCGGGCTCGTGCCGAAGGCGAAGCTCAGGTGCGCGCCGAAGCGGTTAAAGCCGAAGCTGAATTGGCTGCCGAAGGAGTGAGTGCGTAATGGCTAAGAACCTGAAAATCACTCAGGTGAAGTCCACGATTGGTTCCTCGCGAGATCAGCGGGCGACTGTGGCTTCCTTGGGATTAAAGAAAATTCGTCAGTCTGTGGTACACCCCGATAACCCGGCCGTGCGCGGCCAGGTTCATAAGGTGCGTCACCTAGTTAGCGTGGAGGAGGTCGACTGATGAGCGAGAGCGAAAAGGAAAAGACCGCTGCGGAAAAACCCGCGGCAAAGAAAGCTCCGGCCGCTGCCAAGAAGCCGGCAGCCGCCGCTACAAAGGCTGCAGCCAGCGACAACGTACAGGTGACGTACCTGCACGATTTGCGTCCGGCTCCGGGCTCTAACAAAGCCAGGACTCGTGTCGGCCGCGGTGAAGGTTCGAAGGGTAAAACTTCGGGCCGCGGCACCAAGGGTACCAAGGCGCGTTACCAGGTACCTCTAGGTTTTGAGGGCGGCCAGATGCCCATGCATATGCGTCTGCCCAAGTTGCGTGGCTTTAAGAACCCATTCCATGTCGAGTACCAGGTGGTGAACCTGGATCGCCTGTCCAAAGTGTTCCCCGAGGGCGGCACTTTGACGGTTGACGACTTGGTTGACAAGGGTCTGGTCCGCAAGAATTGCCTGGTAAAGGTGCTGGGAACCGGCGAAGCGACAGCCAAATTTGATTTGACTGTAGACGCTTGGTCCAGCTCAGCTAAGACAAAAGTCGAGGCGCAAGGCGGGTCCTTGACCGCACGCGTTCGCTAAGGATTACGGCGGGGTACACCAACGGTACCCCGCCGTTTCCACCAAACTCTGTTGAACCGGTATCATGTTTAGCTAGGAAGTGAGCTGCGCTCACCGACGTGCCGAAAAACTTTGGAGGACACTTGTTTACCGCTTTTATTCAGGCTTTCAAAACGCCTGATCTTCGTAAGAAGCTGTTGTTCACCTTCTTTATCATGGCTCTGTTCCGCTGGGGTTCGTTTATCCCCCTGCCGGGTGTTGACTATGCCGCATTAAAGTCGGTCATCGCTGATGTTCAGAACAACGGGTCGCTGCTCGACTTGGTGAACATGTTTTCCGGCGGCGCTTTGCTGCAGCTCTCTGTTTTTGCCCTGGGCATCATGCCTTACATTACGGCTTCGATTATCATTCAGCTACTGCGTGTAGTTATTCCTCGTTTTGAGGATCTGCACAAGGAAGGTCAGACCGGTCAAGCGAAGCTGACCCAGTACACGCGTTACCTGACTATTGCCTTGGGTGTGCTGCAATCAACTTCCATCATCACCGCGGCGCGTACCGGCACGCTGTTCGGCCGCGCCTCGAATGCAAAGATTATCCCCTCGGATTCCGCTTGGATTTTTATCCTCCAGATTCTGGTGATGACGGCCGCTACCGGCTTGATTATGTGGATGGGCGAGCTGATTACCGAAAAAGGTGTCGGCAACGGTATGTCCATCCTGATTTTCACCTCTATCATCGCCAACTTGCCGCGAAAGCTGTTCGCCATCGCCGGCGGTAACGGCGGTATTCAAAAGTTCTTGGCGATTATAGCCCTGATTCTGCTGGTGACCTTGGCTGTGGTCTATGTAGAACAGTCCATGCGTCGTATCCCGGTGCAGTACGCCAAACGCATGGTGGGACGCCGGATGTACGGCGGAACCACCACCTACATTCCGCTAAAGATTAATATGTCCGGCGTTATCCCGGTCATTTTTGCGTCCTCGATTCTGTCCCTGCCGATGATGCTGGCCCAGTTCGGTGACCAAAATGCCAAGTGGATTCAGTGGATTAGCATGAACTTCCGTTCCAGCTCCTGGTTCTACCTGGTGGTTTACGGCTTGCTGACTTTCGCTTTCGCGTTCTTCTATACCTCGATTACTTTCAACCCCGAGGAAGTCGCGGATAATATGAAGAAGTACGGCGGCTTCGTCCCCGGTTTGCGCGCGGGGCGTCCTACGGCTGACTACCTGCACTACGTGATGACCCGAATCACCACGGCCGGCGCGGTCTACTTGACCATTGTGGCTCTGATTCCCCAGATTGCGATGGTCGCTATGAACGTGCCCCAATTACCCTTCGGTGGTACTACAATTCTGATTATTGTTGGCGTTGGCCTGCAAACGGTGAAGGACATCAACGCCCAACTGCATCAGCACCACTACGAAGGATTCATGGCATGACGAAAAATTTGGTGATTATGGGCCCTCCCGGCGCGGGTAAAGGGACCCACGCCAAAGAAATCGCCGCACACTTCAATATCCCTTGGATTTCTACCGGAGATATTTTCCGTAAACATAAGGCGGAAAAAACTGAACTGGGCAAGCTCATCGAGTCTTATATCGACAAGGGCGAGTTTGTTCCTGATTCGGTCACGGATCGGATTGTCTGTGAGCGCATCAGCCAGACCGATGCCACCGCTGGTTTTCTGCTCGACGGCTATCCTCGCTCCATTCCCCAGGCTAAGGTGCTCAAAGCGGTATTGGCTGAGACCAACGAGCGGGTGGACGCGGCGATTTATCTGGATGTCAGCGCCGAGGAAGTTGAGCGGCGGCTGTTGAAGCGCGCCGAAATCGAAGGCCGTACCGACGACACTCCTGAAGTCATCGAGCACCGCCTCGAGGTGTTTTTCATAGCCACGCGACCCCTGCTGGACTTTTATGAACAGGAAGGCGTGTTGCGCAAGGTCGATGGGGAGGGCACCATTTCTGAGATTGCTCAGCGTTTGCTTACGGTGATGGAAGAAATCGAAGGGAAATAGCTCGGTGTCAGTCCAAGACCGGCGCATTGAGATTAAGTCCACCAATCAAATCCTGAAAATGCGTCGTGCCGGAATGGTGGTAGTCGCGATTCACCAGGCCCTGCGGGAGGCTTGTGAGCCGGGCATCACCACCGGGGAACTGGATCAAATCAGCGCTGCCGTCATCAAACGTATGGGCGCGAAGTCCAACTTCTTGGGTTACGACGGTTTTCCTGCCACGGTCTGTATTTCGATTAACGAACAGGTCGTCCACGGGATTCCGGGCAATCGGGTACTGCAGTTCGGCGACTTGGTGAGCTTTGACTGCGGCGCCTACATTGTGGACAACGCTTCGCGCCAATGGCACGGCGACGCCGCATTTTCAATGATTTGCGGCGGCGAAGCACATGCTCGTCCCGAAGATTTGCAGTTGCTTTCCACGACCGAACGCGCCTTGTGGTCAGCGATAGCCGCCCTGGCAAATGCCAAGCACCTGGGTGAAATTGGCGATGCTATTGAGAAAGTCGTGGCGGAAGACACACTCCGTTACGGCTGGGAAGCTGGCATCGTAGAGGAGTATGTGGGTCATGGTATCGGTACCGCCATGCACCAGGCTCCGGATGTGTTGAACTATTCCACCCGTTCCCGCGGTCCAAAGATAAAACAGGGCATGGTGCTGGCCATTGAACCCATGCTGACCCGTGGCGGTTCCGTCACCAAGGAACTGTCCGATGGTTGGACGGCAGTGACTGTAGACGGGTCCAGGGCGGCTCACTTTGAGCACACGGTCGCGGTTTTGCCCGGTGGAGTGTGGGTTTTGACGGCTCCGGACGGAGGACGAGCCGGGTTGGCTCCCTTCGGTCTTTCGCCGCGGGCAATCGCCCCCCGTGGTTGAGGGTTTTCGGTAGTTTCACGTTTTCTTCGTTTCGGATTACCGTCAGTTTGGGCTAATAACCTTTTAAAGTGGCAAGTTTTAGTGCTGGATTTCGGTTTCGCCTAGGGAGCCTAATATAGAATAATTAGAGCTGTGCCGTCCGGCACTGTGAATGGCAAGGAGAATAGAACGTGGCTGAAAGCAGCAACCCCGCAACCCCCTCTCGTTTCGACATGGGAGGGCAACGGTTTTCCCGGTTTGTTCCCGAAGACGATGGGTATCGTCCCCCGACTCTGACGGCTCAGGGCCGCGAGGATGTGGAGCGCTTGCGGGCCAAAGTGCGCAAGCATAATCCCGGTTACATCTACACGAACGGTGTTTCCTTGCCGTCGCAGCTGCCCAGTGTGCCCGAACTGTTAGATGAACTGGCCAGCCACGTGCGTTCCGCGCGCACTGACCAGTCAATCCCCAATACTCCCTTGCCTGAGGTCGAAACCTCCGAACTTGCCAAGGCTGGTTTTGACTGGAAAGCTATCGCGGATTGCGCCATCGCGGCTCTCGAAACAGGGTCACGCCGCCCGTTGCCGCTAGCTAATGACCCGGCGGCAGCCGAGATTCCCGGTCTGGATATCATCGCGGCCTCGCGGGCGGCGACGACTCCACCCCCGCCCCCGGCTGAGCAGGCGACGCAGCCGGAAACTGCACCTGAAATGCCGGTGGAACCTGAACCGGGGGCCGTGCCGGAAGCAGTCCCTGCACCTCCCGCCGACTGGGAGTCCAGCGAGACGACCTGGGCAGAAACTGCCCCGGCTCCAGCAGACGCAGCGGGGCCCTTGGCTCCGGAAGTCGGCGTGCCTCTGACTCACGCTCCTGAGGCGGCCACTCCTGAAACTGAGGTACCTGAGGAAGTTTTACCGCTGCTTGGAGAACCTATGGTTCCTGCCGAACCTGCCGCGGACACGGATGCGCCCGCCCTTGACCAAGAGCTACCTGAGAGTGAGGCGCCGGAAGGCACACCGGAGGCCGCCGAGCTTTGGTCTGAGCACGAAGAGCTTGCCGCCATTGACGCCGAGGAAATAGAGCTTCCCGAGGAGCTGCCCGAACAGCTACCTGAGGACTTGGCTGGGGAGCTGCCGGAGGATTTGCTTGAACAGTTGCCTGAGGAGCTCCCCATAGAGCCAGCGGAGGGTGAATCGACCGAACAAACTCTCGCCGCGGAAATTTCCGCCGCGGAAGACTTGGTGAGCCAGCGCGTCTATGACGACGACGTGTTGGAGTCTGAAGGCAATGACGACGAACTGTTTGTCGGCGATGTCGAAGGTGAAGTGGCGCATTGGGAGGTCACCCCGGAGGAATCCGTGGAAGTCCTCCCGTTGGAGCCAGACCAGGCAGCGGCCACGTCAGATGAGGCACCTGCTGAGGTAGCTGCTGAAACTGAACTTGAGGCCAATCTTGAGCAAACCGAGCAGCCCGAAGACGCGGAAGTCGCCGAGGAACTGCCGGCAGCCGCACTGCTGGAGGAAACGGATATCAACGAGCCGCAGCTCGAAACCGAGTTGACCCTGCAGGACTCCGACTCCGTGGAGCCGGAGGGTGAGGCCAGCCCTGAACTTTCCGAGGAACCCCTGGTCGAGGATCTGGAACTGGCAGATATTCCGGAAACTGATTTGCTCGCGGAACTCCCTGAGGAGCTTCCCGAAGAACTGCCTGAGCAAGTTCCCGATTTGTCGGCAGCCCAGATAGGGGAGGATTTCACCGAAACTGACGTTGACTTGGCGGATTTGGACTTGGGTGAGTTGGAGGATTTGGAACCCGAGCTTGAGCCGGCGGAACTTGAGTCAGCCGAGGAACCCGGTCTTGACGAGCCGATAGAGGAACCCGCTGGTACTGACACGGCAAATCAGGTCGAACCTGCGGACGAAATCCCCGTCGAGCGGCTCGAAGACCTCCAAACTACAGAGGAAACGGCTTTGCCTGGCAGCGAGGCCATTGGGATGGAGGAACCCGAACCGGATTCTCCGCAAGATTCGGATGTGGTCGATTCCGAAGAAATTGACTTGGTTGCGGATTTAGAGTCCGAAGTTTCCTTTGCAGAGCCCAAGACCATGTCAGACGAACTGACCGGGGATGATACCGTTGCGGAAAACGCAGAGGGCGAACCTAACGCAGCTGACCTGCCATATTTGGGCGAAAACGCTGAGGATATGCTGGCCCAAGCCGATGGGGCTGAGCCTGACGCTGCCGAGGAGGAACTGCCTTTCGAGATTCCCCAAGTTCAAGGCGACATTCCCGAAGCCATGCAAGAGGGATTCCCCGAATGGGAACCAACCATGAGCTCGGAGGCTGCGCCAGGAGCCGATGAGGAACTGTTCGCCGCTGGTGGGCAAGACGGCCCAGCCGAGGCCGAACCGGCCAAACAGGGATTCTTTTCCAAGCTTTTTTCCAAGAAGTCAAAGAAGGCTCGTTGAAGGACCGCACGCACCAGCCATTAACAGGTAAAATACCAGTACGCCCAGGGAGGTGAGCCCAGACATGAGCATGCAGACCAACCGCATTGTTTCGTTGCTGAACAAACAGTCTCAGCACCCTTTGCGTAATGCCATCTTTTTCATGATTGGCTGGGTCATCCTCATCCTGGTGGGCGTAGCTTTCATCATGACCACCGTGATTCCTCGAACCCAAGGCTACGTCGCCACGACCATTCCCGACGATTCGATGCGTCCCACTTTATCCCAATCGGATTTGTTGCTGTTCCAAAAGCTGCGCCAGCAGGGAGCCCAACAGCTCAACCCTGATGAAATCATTGTTTATCAGCCGACCGAAGCGGTGAAATATAAGATTGCGCGAGTCAGTGAAGTCATGGGCTCCGGCGACGAAATGCAGTTCAGCGTAAAGTTTGACAACCCCCAAGCGGAGGCCAGTGACGAAACGGTAACGTTGGATATGGTCCGTGGCACGCTACGTTACAAGATGCCGTTTTGCGGACTCCTGTTCCCGCTGCTTCCCCCTCCGGCAGTCTCGTTCCTGTTGATATTTGTCGCTCAGCTGCTGCTGATTTATGCCGGATGGCAAATTGGCACTTCCATGATTAATGCTCGCGACCCCCAGCGCCAGGCACGAGCGGCGCGGTTGCGGACCGCGGCCTTGGCCGGCAACCTGGAAACCACGCGACAGCGGTTGCGCCGCCAGGGTCTGAAGTAGCCCCAGCAGGATGTTTCCGTATTCTCCCCGCTCGAGTTGGCTGGTTTGCAAGTGCAGCGGCGGGGTTCGGTAAATTTGGCGTTTGGTGGAAAAAAGGTTTAGGATTATCTTTTGGACTGTCTGACGGCGGGGGTGCCTGCTTAATGACGGATTCTGATGATCCAAAAGACATTTTGCGGAGGATTGGTTAGCCCTATGGGGAAAAAAGACGGAGTCATCGAGGTCGAAGGTACAGTAGTAGAGGCCTTGCCTAATGCGATGTTCCGGGTGCAACTGGCCAATGAACATGTGGTTTTGGCGCATATTTCAGGAAAAATGCGCCAGCATTACATCCGTATCCTGCCGGAGGATCGTGTGGTAGTCGAGTTGAGTCCTTACGACCTCACTCGAGGCCGTATAGTATATCGCTACAAATAAACTGGCCTAACTCGGAGGAAATGATGAAGGTTAACCCCAGCGTTAAACCCATCTGCGATAAGTGCAAGGTGATTCGCCGGCACGGTCGCGTGATGGTAATTTGCGAAAACCCGCGCCACAAGCAGCGTCAGGGCTAAGTCCCGACGCGTCGCTCTCGGCGCATGACCCGGTTTGGGTCAAGCACCCGCCAGCGGCTGGTCGTCGCGCCTGAAGTTTCAGGTGTCACGAGAGCCGTAACCCTCGGTATCAGGGGCCGAGGCCGCGCTGTTGAAAGTGCGGGAGGCAGGGTGACGGCCTCTGAATAAGAAAACAGGAGAAACACATGGCACGCCTGGTAGGTGTGGATTTGCCGCGCGAAAAGCGCATGGAAATCGCTTTAACATATATTTACGGGATTGGACGTACCCGTGCGATGGAAACCTTGGAAGCGACCGGCGTGAGCCCGGATACGCGGGTCAAGGATCTTACTGAAGACGAATTGATTGCCTTGCGCGATTTCATTCAGGCCAACTACAAGGTCGAGGGTGATTTGCGTCGTGAAGTTGCCGCGGATATTCGCCGCAAGATTGAAATCAATTGCTATCAGGGGCGTCGTCACCGTGCGGGCTTGCCGGTACACGGCCAGCGCACCAAGACTAATGCGCGTTCCCGCAAGGGACCCAAGCGCACTGTTGCCGGTAAGAAGAAAGCGAAGTAAGGGGGATAAATCATGGCAGGTAAGCCTCAAGCCACTAAATCGCGCCGCAAGGAACGTAAGAACGTTACCGAAGGCAATGCTTATATCAAATCCACTTTTAACAACACCATTGTGTCCATCACGGATCCCTCTGGTGCGGTTATTGCTTGGTCGTCCTCCGGCCAGGTCGGTTTCAAGGGTTCGCGTAAGTCCACGCCCTTCGCAGCACAGCTGGCTGCGGAAGCTGCGGCTCGCCGTGCGCAGGAATTCGGCCTGAAGAAGGTTGACGTGTTTGTTAAGGGGCCAGGTTCCGGTCGTGAAACCGCGATTCGTACCCTGACTGCTACCGGTCTGGAAGTTGGTTCGATCCAGGATGTAACTCCTCAGGCCCACAACGGCTGCCGCCCTCCGAAGCGTCGCCGCGTCTGATTGCGCTTGTCCGAGCCGGCTGAGCCGTTGGCGGACCTCACCAGGGACGAGCGGCGGCTCAAACGGATTCGGAAAATTTACTTTCAAACAAAAATACTCAAATCCCCTCGCCAAGGATTTGGAGCCTGAACCGGTGTGGTGGCGGATGCCGGAAAGGAAATCAACAGTGCTTATTCAAGCGCAACCGAAGCTGACTGAAGAAGTTATTAATGACCAGCGCTCTCGTTTCACGATTGAGCCTTTGGAACCGGGTTTCGGGTACACTCTGGGAAACTCCCTGCGTCGCACCCTGCTGTCCTCGATTCCGGGTTCGGCAGTGACCTCCATCAAAATTGAGGGGGCTCTGCACGAATTCACAACCCTGCCGGGTGTGAAAGAGGACGTGACTCAGATTGTTTTGAACATCAAGGAAATCGTCCTGTCCTCGGACAATGATGAGCCCGTGGTGATGTATCTGCGCAAGACCGGGGAAGGCGAGGTCACCGTGGGTGACATTATGCCCCCGGCCGGCGTGGTGATACACAACCCGGAACAACACATTGCCACGTTGAATAAAGACGGCAAGCTGGAAATCGAACTGACAGTGGAACGCGGCCGCGGCTACGTTTCCGCGTCTCAGAACAAGGACCCGGAAGCCGAGATCTCCCGCATTCCGGTCGACTCTATCTATTCCCCAGTCCTCAAGGTGTCCTACCGAGTGGAGGCCACTCGTGTGGAACAGCGCACCGACTTCGATCGTTTGGTCGTCGATGTGGAAACCAAGAAAGCCATCCTTCCGCGTGACGCGATGGCTTCCGCAGGCAAGACCTTGGTGGAGCTGTTTGGGCTGGCTCGGGACTTGAACCAAGACGCCGAAGGCATCGAATTGGGGCCGTCCGGAAACGATGCGGCTCTGGCTGAAGATCTGGCCATGTCGGTCGAGGACTTGGATTTGACCTCCCGCGCGTTGAACTGCCTGACCCGTGAAGGTATCAACACAGTAGGCGACCTGGTGGCTCGCTCCCAGGCGGACCTGCTGGATATCCGTAACTTTGGTCAGAAATCCATTGATGAAATCAAGGAAAAACTGGCTGGGATGGGAATGTCCTTGAAAGATACCCCGATGCCTGCCCTTGAGGGCGCAGATATGCCCCAGTTCAGTGACGAAAACTAACTTTTGAGACAATATTAAGGAGAATTAAGAATCATGCCTAAGCCCACGAAAGGCCCCCGTTTGGGTGGTAGCCCCTCTCATGAGCGGATTATGCTCGCGAACCTGGCCTGCTCCCTGTTTGATAACGAAACTGTGACCACCACTGAAGCTCGTGCCAAGCGTCTTCAGCCGTTGGCTGAGAAGCTCATCACCAAGGCTCGCCGCGGTGACTTGCACGCTCGCCGCCAGGTGCTGTCGAAGTTGCACAACAAGGCTACTGTCGCCAAGTTGTTTGAGGAAATCGCTCCTGCCATCGATAAAGACCGTGAGGGTGGTTACACCCGCGTCATAAAGGTGGGAAACCGCAAGGGCGACAACGCCCCGCTGGCAGAAATCTCTTTGGTGCTTGAGGGCGTCGAAAAGAAGAAGAAGGTGAAGCCGGCCACACCGAAGAAGGCCGCCGCTAAGCCCGAAGAAGCCAAGCCGGAAGAAACTCAGCCCGAAGCGAAGGACGCTGCTGAGGAAGCGCCCGCGGCTCCTGCTGAAGACCAGGCCGAGGCCAAGACCGAGGAAACCCCGGAAGAAAAGGCTGAGTAAGCTGATTCGTCTATACCGGAGGGCTGGGTTCGCAAGGACCTGGCCCTCCGGATTTTTATCAGATGCGCCACAAATTCGCCGCAAAACGGCAAGGATGGATAGTATGTCCAGCAGCCCTAGAGTGAACGCGGATTTAGTCCGCATAACGCGCCATCGTCGATAGGGTTGAGGAGGGAAGTAATGCGCATACGCCTGGATATTCGCTACGACGGGATGCCGTTTCACGGGTGGGCCGCGCAACCCGGACTGCCGACGGTACAAGGCGCCCTCCAGTCCGCTCTGGCGGTGATTTTTCGCCAACCGGTAGACCTCACCGTGGCGGGACGCACCGATGCCGGGGTGCATGCCACCGGCCAAGTGGCTCATTTCACCGCGCCGGAGTCGGCGGACTGCGTCGTTCCTCCGGAATCTTTGGTACCACGGCTGGGGGCGGTATTGCGGGCGGTGCTGAGCGGGAACCTAACCAGCCCGCTGGAGGATTCCCCACTCGCCTATCCTCCTGGTGCTGCGGATGCGCTGGTAGTTACTGCCGCCACAGCGGTGCCAGAAAGTTTCGATGCCAGGTTTTCGGCTCTGGCGCGCCATTATGTGTACCGTATAGTCGATGACGTGGCGGCGCGCAACCCGTTGACCCGCAACTGGTGCTGGTGGTATCCAACCCCGCTGGACCCGGATGCCATGAACGCGGGCGCCACAGTACTGTTGGGGGAACACGACTTCGCGGCTTTCTGCAAACCGCGCGAGGGCGCCACCACAATCCGCACCTTGCAACAGTTAGAAACCCGGCGGATCGCACCGGGGACCTTGGAAATCCGGGTGCGCGCCGACGCCTTTTGTCACTCTATGGTGCGCTCCCTAGTGGGTGCGCTGACCGAGGTAGGACGCGCCAAACGCGACACGGCCTGGCTGGCGGGCGCGTTGGCCGCCAAAGTGCGCGTCCCGGAGATTCCGGTCGCCCCGGCCTTGGGACTGACACTAACCCAGGTCGATTACCCGCAAACCGCGGCGGAACTACTGGCCCGCCAACAAACCACGCGTTCTCGGCGAGACTGTGGCTGCCAGCCGGAAGACAGCTGAATATTTTTCGAGTCCCGTCGTGAGGCAGCGATTAAGGCCTGTTTATTCTGTTGCTGAAGTGCTATTTCGCTGACTCTTTTCGGCTTGCTTCACCGCCAGAGCATTCGTGTTTTCCGAACCGCGGAACACCACGAACTTCCACCAGGTGAACTCGCCGACGAAGTTCAGCAGCAAACTGATGCCCTTCAATAGCCAGTCCGCCCACCCCATATCGGACAGGATTTGCCCGCCCCAGGACGTCAGGGGGATAAAGAACGCATAGAACAGGGCGACCTTGAGCATCGCGATGGGAACGTTATTCGCCGACTTGAAGGTGAAGTGGCGGTTCACGGTGAAGTTGTAGATAACCGACAGGGCGATGGAAACCGATTGAGATACCCAGAATGGGAACCATCCCGTCAGAGAGTTTATCCACACCATCAGCGCGAAGCTGGCGACCTCGACACCGGCGGCGGTGATGGACAGCAAAGTAAATTTGATGGCTTGGATAAGGGCGGCCTTGCCCTTGGAAGCTTGGCCGACCACAATAGCGTCGGGGTCGCTCGGGGCAGAGGGCGGGGCTGTCTGTTCAGCGCTAGACGGCGGTGCCCCCAGGGGAATATCGGGGGAGTCGTCTGGTTGTCCGGGTGGGGTTGGAGAATCCATCTGTGTCATGGTACTAATCCTTTGTTATTTCGGTTGGTTGTTACTGTTGAGCAGACTGAAAGCTTTGCGGTTGGCGCGATACAAGCCTTTGAACACTTCGTATTGGCGGTCGTAGACAGCGCGGTGTTCCGGGTTAGGAAGGTAACGATTCTGGACCTTCACGAGTTTTTGGGCGGCTTGAACCAGGTTGTCGGCTTCGTGTGCCCCCACTAGGGCGACAAGGGCGGCTCCGACTGACCCCACGTTTTGCGGGTCCTGTACCGTCTCTACCGTTCGACCTAGCACATCAGCCAAAATTTGGGAAGTGACCGGCGAGAGAGCTCCGCCGCCGACGAAACGTACTGCCTCGGAAGTCTGGATTTTCTTTCCTTCGGTTTCCAGGAACCAGCGCAGATGGAAGCACACGCCTTCGATGACGGAGCGCAGCATTTCGGTTTTGCCGGTTTCCAGCGAGATGTTGAAAAACATGGCGCGGGCGTTGGCGTCCTCAAACGGGCAGCGGTTTCCGTGCAGCCAAGGGGTGAAAATCACGCCACCGCTACCAGCGGGGGCTTTCGCAATGACTTCGGAGAGGTATTCGTAAAGGGAGGTGTATTTCGTTTCCACGTCCGCAGCTTGATCCTTATGAGATAGGTAGACGTCTATCTCGTCCTCGGCCAAATGTTTGCGGACCCATTCGAAGCATTTTCCGGCCGTTTCCAGTTCGGCGAAGTAGTTGAACTTGCCCGGATCGGCACCATCGACGGTAGCAATCATGGAGTTGACATCCACCACGCGCTTGTCGGTGACGGTTGAAACCCATCCCGAAGTTCCCCAATAGACATGGGTGTCGCTGACCGCGCAGGCCCCGGCGCCTACTCCGATGAGTGACGCATCCCCACCACCAGCATAAACGGTGGCAGTTTGCGGCAGACCGAGCTCTTGAGCAACTTCCGGAAGCAACGTCCCGACCGCGGATGCCGACGTGACGATAGGCGCCAGATGATCCGGGTTGACCCCAAAAGTGCGAGCTAACTGCGATGCCCACGCGGGACGGCTGGCGCGCACATCCAGGAGCAAAGTGGCGAACGCCGAATCTACGGACATGACGAAACGCCCGGTCAAGCGGGCAATGAGGTATTCCTTGACGTCAAGCCACTGGTGGACTTTGGCATAGACCTCAGGTTCATTGTCACGCACCCACAGGTACTTCCACATCGGGTCCTTCACCGAAGCGGAAACCGCGGAGGTCCGATATAGGCTGGTCAGCAGTTTCTTGGCGTTCATCCCCGCAATTTTCACGCCGGTTTCCAGACCGCGGCGTTTTTGCTCCGCGGCGCGCTGATCCATGTAGCTCATGGCGGGGCGCAGGTGGTGTCCCGCCTCGTCCACCAGGACCAGAGCCTGCATCTGGGAGCAAAAACTGATGGCTTGCACCGCCGCCATCTCTTGCGGGTTTTCTCGCGTGAGTTCACGAGTGGTCTTGACGATGGCGTCCCACCATTCGTTCGGGTCTTGTTCGGCGCCCCCGTTGGGAAGAATCGTCAGGCCATAGGTGCCCAAGCGGGAGTTCACCAGGGTCAGTTCCGCCCCTGCCCGATACAGACAAGTCTTTACTCCTGACGTTCCGACGTCGTAAGCAAGTATCAACATACTGTTTTCTTTCGTTCAAGAGTTATAGAATTGAGGCAATGATTTCAGCTCAGTGAGGAGAGAATCAAATGCGGATCAACCAACCCAGCACTCGCGCCATTAACAAGCAACTGGATGACCTTATCAAGAAACCAATTTACTCCATTAGCGACGGAGCCTTGCGCAATTACGAACAAGATTACTTCGAAGCGAAGTGTTCAGGTTCGAAATCTATGATTGAAACCGCAAAGAACCGCATTCCTGGAGGCGTCCAGCACAATCTGGCGTTCAACCATCCTTTCCCGTTGGTCATCACCAAAGCCAGCGGACACGAGCTGACTGACATAGACGGCAACGTGTACTTTGATTTCCTGCAGGCCGGCGGACCGACCGTGCTGGGCTCCAACCCGCCGGAAGTTCGCGAAGAAGTCATCAAACTATTGAATGATGGGGGGCCATCTACCGGCCTGTTCCACGAGTACGAATACAAGCTGGCAGACCTCATCGCCTCACGCGTGCCGACTGTGGATATGTTCCGAATGCTGGGTTCGGGCACGGAGGCGTGCATGGCGGCAATCCGCGTCGCCCGTCTGGCCACCAAAAAGAAGCACATCCTTAAAATGGGCGGGGCCTATCACGGCTGGTCCGACCAGCTTGGTTACGGCATCCGGATTCCTGGATCTAAGTTCACCCAAGCCCACGGAGTGCCTTGGACCATGTTCCGCTACGTCGACGAGTTCATGCCGGGAGACTTGGGCGACCTGGAGCGCAAGCTGCGCATGAAGAAACTCCACGGCGGGACGGCCGCGGTCATGATTGAACCCATCGGGCCAGAGTCGGGAACATGGCCCATCGACCAGGCTTTCCTCAAGGGGGTGGAACGGCTGTGCCGCCGCTACGGGGCGCTGCTGATTTTTGACGAAGTCGTTACCGCGTTCCGGATTTCAGACCGGGGCGCTTCGGGGCTGTTCGGGATTGACTCTGATTTGACGGTGTTTGGCAAGGTCATCGCCGGAGGGTATCCCGGCGCGGGCGGCTTGGGCGGCAAACGCGAATACATGAAGTACCTTTCGGCAGGGATTCAGTCGGGAGACAAAGTTCACAAGGCATTGATTGGCGGCACGATGGCGGCCACCCCGATTAGCTGTGTGGCGGGCTACCACACGATTCAGCGCATCATTGAGACGAATGCTTGTGAATACGCCGGGGAAATGGGCAACCGCCTGACCGATGGGCTGCGGGACCTGATTAAACAGTACAACCTGCCTTTTGTGGCTTGGAACGAAGGATCCGTGTGCCACCTAGAAACGGTCGGGACCATGCACTTCTCCATTGACTGGAGCAAACCGTGGACTATCCCGCACGTCCTGAGCGAAACGTCGAAACGCAAGAAAGAAATGGAATACATGGGAGCGGCTTATACTGCTGAAGGGCTGATTACTCTGGCCGGTTCGCGCCTGTACACTTCCGCGGCCTACACCCCGGAGCTAATCGACGAGGCGCTAAACCGTTTCGAGCGAGTGTTCCAACAGGTTGAAAAGAAGTCGGTGACCAAGAAATAGGCGGATGCGGACAGCCGCAGTGTCGAGGGAAGGACCTGAAAATGACCGGGAATACTGGGCAAGATAATAAAACCGGAAATGTGATTATCGATACCGCGCGC